>Ga0209415_10000348_pt1 | contig 84537 bp, 124 predicted proteins | sample PeaSoiSIISIP2007_FD_187696 | JGI IMG/M metagenome (GOLD analysis project Ga0209415, IMG submission 187696) | Peat soil microbial communities from Weissenstadt, Germany - SII-SIP-2007 (SPAdes) (version 2) | ecosystem: Environmental > Terrestrial > Soil > Wetlands > Peat | place: Germany... | reverse complement strand
AGCAGGAGAAGAGAGAGAAGAGAGAGCTTCATGGTGCACGTCCTTTCGTGGTGCGGATCGGCAAAAGCCAGCCTTGCGTGGGACCACGGGAGATGCCCCATCCCGCGTCCCCCTGATGTTCGATGGCTCGCGAGGAAGGATACCCCCTACCTCGCGCGCTAACGGCCATGCTCGCAACGGATACGGTGTTCATCGGGTCACCCCTTCCCCGGCGGCAATGTGCCGCCTCCCTTGAAGACGAAGATCTCGTCGTCCCTCAGGTTCCCTGGAGTTTTGCGCCTCGGCGCGCTCTTCGAGTTGTAGATGTACTTGGTATACTGCTCATCCCAGTACAGTCCTGCGAGCCGAGTCCTTTCGGCTTCGAAGCATTCGGGGCAGATGGTATCCGTACCGTACCCGGAGACGGCAACGAAGCAATCACCGCACGTGTCGCATTCGACGCGGAATGTGGAGGGCATTAGAGCAGCCCCCCCTGGCACCACCAGCCGGGCTTAGTCGGCCGAATCCATCGTTTCGTTCCGAGGGTGCGCGCGATCCGGTCCAGCTCCGCCCCAAGAGCATTGTTCTTGCGACCGTTCGCCTCGCAAAGAGAGCGGGCGAGGTCCGCTGCGGTCCAGCGGTCAAAAGACCCGCTGCACCTCCACTCGTCGCTAGCCTTGAGATCGCGCGGGTTCGTGACGTTGGCCACCGGAACCCCCACGATCATCCCGGACCCCCAGAGAGACGGCCCCGTGGCGAGCGAAACGAACCCGTGCTCGTTGACCCCCATGACGAGGTACTCCGCGCCCATGAACGTGACCACTTGCCACCGCTGAATCGCTGTCTTGCTCACTGGAGCCCCCCTTCCGCCGCCCGCATCACTCGCGCACACTCCTCGCGCGCCTCCTCGGTACCGTAGTCGTCGCGACAGTCGAGCGCTCGGTCGCAGATTGCAACCATGCGTAGGTCCCCCGCCATCGCCGCCTCGTACCGCAGTGCCCTCACCCGGTCATCGAATCGTTCCGCGTTGCTCACAGCAGCCCCGACTCGACGAAGTTGTGCCAGTAGACCCGACCGCCGTCCGTGTTGACGATGGTGCGTGGCGACGCGGGGGCGTAGGCGCGCCAGTCGCTCGCGGTGCGGACACGGAAGGCGTGCCGAGCTTCGAACGTTCCGATGTCGTCACGATCGGCGCCGATGGTCGCGATCAGGTCCTGCGTCGTGACCTCGTCGACGGAGCGCGGCTGGTAAGTGGTCTGGGCCATAGTCATCACCTCCACACCTCACTGTAGTGACGTTTGCGTCACCTGTCAACACGACCAGAAAAGCCGCAAACAGGCCGTTTTTCGCCATGTCTTGCGCCGGACCGACCTCGGCGCTACGTCACGCCCATGACCACGTCCAGTGCCGCTGTACCGACCGTCCTGCCTGTGCCGCCGTTCACGCTGCTTGCTGACCGCGTCCTGGTGTTGCCAGACAAGGAACCCGAGACGAGTCCTGGCGGCATCATCATCCCCGAGACGGCCAACCGTCATGGCGACCGCGAGGCGCTCACGGGGCGCGTCATCAAGTTCGGGCCCGGGATGCTCATGGCCAACGGAGGTCGATGGCCGATGCCGGATGCCAAGATCGGCGACCGCATCGTCTTCAACAAGTACGGCACCGTGGTCGTGAAGATCGACGACGTGAAGTACCTGTCGATGCGCGACGACAACGTGCTCGCGGTGCTGGATCCGGAAGACGGCGACGCGAATGCGTAAGCATCTGCGCTCTCTGCCTCTGAAGCCAGGCACAGTCGCTGTCGCGGTCCCGACCGAGGAGCCAGCGCGATGCTTCCTGTGCACGGCGCCGAGTCCGCCGTCGCACAAAGATGCGTGCGACGCGTACCTGCTTGGCGTCGTAGACGGCGCCGTGGGACATGGTCGGGCGCCGCTGTGCGTGAAACACGAGACGCAGCTGCGCGAGAGGCTGCTCGTTCAATGCCAAGACACGGACACATTCGAAAAGCTCGGGATACCAACGATCGTAACGTCGTGATCGCTCGCGTCCTCAACCCTGGTCTCATCGCGGGCCTGCTCGGAGCGGCAGCTTGCCTCGCGGCGCTCGCGTACAGCTGCTGGTAAACTGGCGGGCATGGGAAGCACACTCCGCAACGACACAAGCATCGCCGTCTTTGCCAGCCGCCTGGCCAAGTGCATGGAGAAGCGTAAAGACCTGACCTTCGGACAGTTGCTCTACGAATCGCTGCAACATGGCGATCAGCCGGTTGACGCCGCTCTGAACATGCGCAGACTCACGGACACGCAGCTGGTGGAAGCGGTTGAGAGGTACGTGCTCAAGGGGTGACAGATGAGCGGCAAGACGGACTACGACCTCGAACGCGAAGGCAAGCAGACGCACGACTTGAGACACTGCGACGATCCGGGATGCTGCACAGGCGTCCTGATTGGTCGATGCCGCCGCTGCGGGTTCTTGGTGACGGTCGGGACCGAGTGTCCAGCAACGAAAGACTACACGGAGTGATGACCATGGCGACGAAGCGCAAGAAGAAGAGTGTCGAAGCGAAGCCGCTGCTGAAATCGAAGGCGCGCGAGCTGATCGGTGGCGCCATCGGCGCGGCCGTGGGGTCGATCTTCGGCCGGATCTTCGCTGAGGATCCGGACGGGTTCGTGAAGGGCGTGATGGAGAACGTCGACAAGCTCAAAGCGACTGGCGCATGGAGTTTTACGGGCGTCCCCGCGACCGAACCCACCGTCGAGCCGACCGAGGTGTGGTTCAAGAGCGGCCGCGCCGCCGGGCGTTGGCTCGCCGCACCGGAAGACAACAAGGAGCATGCGTTCGCGCTTGGATTCGACGGAGCCCCAGGCTGGTCGGCGTGCGGTAGGATCTACTTGAAGGAGCCCGTTTACCTGAAGGCCTCGAACGGTCGGTGCGACGAATGCGTGAACACTCTGTTGAACCACAACTACGACGTCAGCGGCGATCAGCCGCGTCCGTGGGCCCGTCCTTCCGCGCCACCTGGGAAGAAGTCTGGCTCGAAGAAAGCGAAAAAATAGGTCGCGGCCATGGCGTTCACCTGCCCTCGATGCGGTGGCCACGTGTTCCGATCCATCACGCTCCGCGATGGGTCGATCGAGCGCGAGTGCAAGGGCACCATCGTCGACAGCCTGGATGTGCCGCTCGTCAAGGACGACAAACCGCAGCCGCTTCCATCGAACGCGGTCGCTGTAGGTCGTCCGGGAACGCTCCGAGCAAAGCGCGCCGCCACGCGTGACGCAGCGCTGGCGCTCTACGAGCAGTCGACCGCTCCGCCGCCACCGCCGGACGCGCCGCCAATCCCGGTTCACACGCATCGGCATCAGCGCGCGTGCATTTTCATCTGGCCGGCGAGTGACGACGGGCTCTACGGCATCGACGCGACAGACGTTGCGACCTGAAGGTCGCGTGTACGAGAGGGTCGTCTAGCCAGCCAGCTTGCTGTGAGCTATCTTGCCGGCCCATGAATCCTGCCACCGCAGCCGTGTACCTCGTCGCTCTGGCCCTGGCGATCAAGATCGCCCTGGGAGCCGTTCAGAGCGGCACCTTCAACCAGATCCTGTCCAAGTTCTCGATCCCGCCGCTGCCAACGGCCGTCTTCCCATGGCTTGGCGCAGGACTCGGCCTGGCGGCCGGCGTGGTCAAGTCCGAGCAGGACGGCGCCACGTTGAGCTACGCCGTGGCGCAATCGATCGTGACGCTCCTGACGGGCAGTGCCGCGGCGATGCACCTGCAGTTCATCAGCGGGCGCGATCCGGTGGTCGGTTGGGGCAAGAAGACCGGCGGCAATGGCAACGGCGGCAGCACCGTCGTCGTGAAGGTCGATCCTGTGACGGAAGCGGCCGAGAAAGTCCCGCCCGTGCCGCCGGTAGCTGGCGCGATGTGGGGCGCGAGCTGGGCGCGGCGTACGTTCGTCTCTGCGTCGCTCGGCCTGTCGATGATGCTCGTGGCCTGCGGCTGGTGGAACTCCGGCGGCGGTGGCCAGGTCGTCACGGCGACCGAACAGCAGGTCGCCTGCGTACTCGCGCAGGTCGAAGCGGGCGACGTCGACCCGATCGCGGTCGCGGGGGCCTGCCTCGGCGGCACGCTCTCGAGCTTCGTGACGATCGTCGAGTCGATCTTCGCGTACTACACGACGCCAGCGTCGCTGCCGGATGCCGGGCCCGCGCCGATCGTGGCGGCCGGTCTCTGCGGTGCCGATGGCGCAGCACCACCGTACCCGGGCGCACCAAAGTGCCTGCCGTTCGCGGTGCTCGCGAACCTGCACACGATGCACGATTCTGCCAAAGCGGCGGTTGCGGCAGGTGCCAAGTGAGGCGCGTCGTCTACGGTCGCGTAATCGGCGCTTGCAGGCTGCCGCAGGAGCACGCCCTACTCCACGCCCCCAAGTTCAAGACGTTTCTCAAGGCGGGTGCGATCCCGTCATCGCCGGCAGATGTCGACTGGTCGTCCGCAGCGATCTCGGTCATCGAGGACATCGAGGGTAACGACAACTACGGTGATTGCGTCGAGGCCGAGGACGCGCATTACCTCGCCGTTCTCACAGGCAACGCGAACACGCTCTTCGCGTACACCGACGCGCAGACGCTCGCAGACTACAGCGCGATCACAGGCTTCAACCCGAGCGATCCGAGCACCGATCAGGGTACCGACCCGGTCGCGGACCTGAACTACCGCGTGACCCACGGCTACGCGGACGGCAGCAAGGACGCGGGCTGGGCTCTCGTCGATGCGACCAGCCGACCGGAGGTCCAGTACGCGCTCGCGGAGTTTGGCAACCTCAAGATGTGGTTCGGCATCCCCGACAGTATCGTCGCCGGGATCTCGTCGCTGCAGGATGGATTCGTGTGGGACGTCAGCGCGGGCGCTGCCGATCAGAACAACGGCCACTGCATCGGCTCGTGCGGCTACAACCCGACCGCGATCCTCGCTGTCTCTGCCACCGCGCAGGGGCTGCTCGTCATGACATGGGGTATGTTGGGCCTGATCACGTGGGCCGCGGTGGCTGCATGGTTCGTGCCCGCGCAGGGTGGCGGTATGGCAGTCCGTGTCTCGATGGACTGGATCAACAAGAAGAGCGGTACGGCCCCGAGCGGTTTGGACGTCTCGGCGCTGATCACGGCGTTCAACACGTACTTCGGAGGCAGTCTTCCGGTGCCGGCTCCGACGCCGACGCCTCCCACGCCACCGACTCCGCCTGGACCAACGCCTCCGCCGGTCCCAACGGGGCCCGCGACGCTCGCCAACGCCCAAGCGTGGGCCGCGGCAGGTATCCAGGGTGGCGATCCGCTACAGACCATCGACCAGGCATGCGCCAATGCGGTGGCCGGCCTGGCCGCAGGATGGCCGACGTCGTGAAGACACCCCTCTTGATCGCGCTGGGGCTGGTGGGATGCGATTCCTGCCAGCCTCCGGTCGCCACGACGCCGCTGTCGGACCAGAGCGTGTACGGGATCCTGGTGGACGGCGGCTGCATGGCGCCCGATCCCGACGGTGGGGTCGCTGCCGTGGCCAAAGACCACGCGTCGCCCAACCCGGCATGGCTCAACTGCCTCTACGGAGGCGGTTCTATCACCGGCTGCAAGGTCCCCTGCACGAAGTAGCTCATCGCATCGCGTACCGCGACGCGGGTACGTTGGTCCCGTGGTGGAAGCTCATGATCGGTCTGCCTGCCGAGCGACTCGGCTGCTGGAACGTGCGAGACTGGTGTTTGACCTACGCCGTGAATGGAGCCTCAAGATGCCGTTCGTCATCATCTTCGGAGCCGTGATCATCGTCCAGCTCGTCGTCGTGGCCGCTGCCGGGTGACCCGTGGCCGATCGTCGCCGGTTCACCCCCGACGAGACGCCCACGGGGGTGACGTGCCTAGCCTGCGGAGGCGACTGGCGAAAAGAGAGCGACGACGGAGCCAAGCACTCGCTGTCGGTCTGTAACTGGTGTCTGCACGGCTTCATGAACAAGACCCAGGTGGCAGCGTGGAAGGCCCGAAAACGCAAGCCGTAGTCGCCCCTTGCGCGCCGCCCGGGTGATCGCTACGTCCTCTGTGTGGCCGAAACAGACGCAAGAGTCCGGCGCAAGCCGGCCCGACGTCGTACCCGCATGGCTGATGGCCAGAGCCCGAGGCGCGCGGTCAGCGCCAAGCGCGCCGAGGCGATCGATGCGGCCGCATGGAAGCGTGCCTGCGACGAGATCACGGCATCGATCCTGTCCGATCAGCTTCACAAGTCGGGTCGTCTCTGTATCGATCCCGAGATCGTGGCCGGTGCGATGAAGGATCGCGTTGCGCAGGCCAAGATCGAACTGGGTGAGCACAACCTGGCCGATGTCGACTGTTTCTGCAGGCACCACGAGATCATCATGGTTGGCGCCATGCAGCAGTCCAAGATGACGGGCGCCAACCCGGGCCATCTCTTCGATGCGGCCCGCGGTGTTCTTGAACGGTACCTGAGCCGTCGAAGCTAGAGGAGGATCGAATGGCTACACGAAGGATCGAGCTGCCGCCCGCGTTGACCAACGTCCTGATCGGTCTGGGTAACTTTGCCGGCCGTCACGTGGCCGAAGGCGTCAAGAAGACGCGGTCGAGCGCGCTCAAGGAAGTGCGCGACATGCTCAAGCGCGCCAGCGAGATCGCGGACGCGGCATCGAGAGAAGAAGACGAGCGCGACGAATAGAAGGGAGACCCGATCATGGGCGACGACGACGAGCGTGACGAGCACGAGAAGCACATGCGGGAGCACATCAAAGCACTGGATGCGTCCAGCAAGCGACAGATGGACAGCATGATGGCCTCGATGATGGAGCAGATGGCGCCGCTGCTGATGGGCGGCCAGATGCTAGGCGACGAGGCGAAGGCGTGGGACCAGTACGTATGCGGTGCGCTCAAAGGCGCTTTCGATCGCTACGCGGTCGCCGTGAATGCAAGCGTGGGCTTCTCGCACGATGTCGGCGTCCTCTGCACGATCGCCATCGGGGCCGCGGACAGCCTTCTCGTTGAGCGTCGCAAGCGCTTCAACAAGGACGTCTTCGCCGAGCAGATGCGCGGCATGCTGCCGAGCGGCCGCACGCTGTGCGACCAGCCGGTACTGCGAAACGACGGCACCGACACAGGGACGCGATGCACTCGCAACGCGGACCACGAAGGGAACGTCCACTACTGATGGCTGCGTCCAAGGCGTTCGACCACGCGCAGCACATCGCTTCTGGCATCGCCAAGAAGTACGGCGCAGCCGAGTGGTTTCTCGGCTGGAGCGCCGATCCGGATGGTCACGCCATCACGATCCGGGTTGCACACGGCCACAAGGACCGCATCGAGGAGCCGAAGACGATCGACGGCGTCCGTGTTCGCGTCGTCGAGCGCGAGATGGCGAGGCCGCGGTCGCTGACGCCGGTCGTCCATCAGTACGACGGCCGCAAGCTGCCACGGATGCTCGGATGACGCCGTTTCGCGCTCACCCAACCGTTCGGTGCAAACGCCACGGCGACTTGCAGTGGGAGGGCCACATCGTCTGCACGACTGTGCTCGAAGACGGACGTCTCTGCGGCGCCGCGTACTCGACGAGGGACGAGTCTCTGTCGACGCACGCACCGCCGCGGTGTCGCAGCTGTCGCGAGCGGCTGCTGCCGGTGCCAGGATCGGCGGTCAAGGACAGGCTCACGTACACGGCGCGGCAGTTCTGTCCGGTATGCTTCCGCGAGACGCCTCGAGCCAAGCGCGGCGCGCACGACATGGGCGACGCCAAATGCGAAGGCGAAGCGTGTCCGTTCCACGGGCCGCAGATCAAGAAGCTGCAGCGCCGAGTTCAGCGATCTGGCTCGCAGAAGAATGAGCCAGAGTCACCGAGCAGCATCGAAGTACAGGTGCCTGGCATGCTCGGCGTGCAGACGCTCACGGAGGTGGAGCGTGGATGACATCTGGACCCGGCCGTCCGGCCTGCTCATTCGTCGCGTCAGCGGCGCGGTCTTCCGCTCAGGTCAGCCGAAGGATCTCGCCGACTGGGAGTTCATGCGCGATTCGCTCGGCATCGACACGGTCGTCAAGCTCAACACCGAGAGCGAGGGGACCGACAACGGCGCACGTGCGCTCGGTCTGACGGTGAACGACTACCCGATCCCGCCGATCGGCGACGGCAACATCCTCCAAGAGGTCGCTGGTATCTTCGAGAAGCCAGACTTCGGCAAGCTCGAGGACGCGCTCGAGGTTGCCGCGGCAGGCAAGTGTCTCATTCACTGTTCCCACGGAGAAGATCGCTCTGGGCTCGTGTGCGGCCTATACAGAGTGCGCTACGATGGCTGGAGCACGCAGCAGGCCTGGGACGAGATGATCGCGCTTGGCTACCACCCGGAGTTCATTGGGCTAGACAAAGCGTGGTGGATGGAAAACAGCGCAGGGAGAGGGGTATGACCGAGATCGATCGCCGCGACGTGCTTCGAGCTTCGGCAGCGATCCCGTTGGCGGCGGTCGCAGCCGGGTCGACAGGCGCGCCACTGTCGCCACAGGAGTTGCGCGTGCTTGCGATGGCAGCGACTCCAGCGGAGTCGTGGCGGTCCATGGAAGATTACAACGCGCATCGCGTGTACAAGAAGGGCAGCGACCTTATGGCGATCATTCGCGATCTTCATGCGCGCGAACTGCTCGTGAGACATGAGTGCTACGGCGGCACATGTGACTGCGGCCACTATTTCACCGCCAGCGATAAGGGTCTCGACGAGCTTCGGAAGGTAGGAGTCGAGGTTTGATCGCGATGGCCGACGCAGAGATCATCCGCCTCGACATCGTACGCGCCCAGCGTGCCCTGGAGAAGTTCCGGGGTCGCCACGACCGTACGGCCGTCGACACGCTCTACGGGCCCGCCAAGCTCGGGCTGAGCGAGGCGGAGATTCAAGCGCTGCGTACGACGGAGCTGGCAGAAGTCAGGCGACAACGCGGTTCGGCGCACTGGAAGGTGACGCTGACCGCGCTGGGGCGCAGGGAACGGGACAAGAAACAGTCGCGCCGAGCGGAGTGAGCGCCTAAGGCTGCACAACCTTCGCCATGGTCGCTGACGAGCTTCGCGACAGCTGCATGATGCGTTCGCGTGCGCCATTGGTTGTCGCGTCGTAAACAAATACGGAGATGCCGTCGACGAACATCGACACGTCACGCGGAAACTCGAGAAGGACGCTCTCCACGAAGTCGCGCGCCCGCGCTTCGCTCTCGAAGACGACGAGGTACGTCGGAACGGTGTAGCTGCCACTATCGTCCACGCGGCACAGGGTAGCCCGGAAGGGTCAGAGCTAGCCTCCAGGCTGGCTGTTAGGTAACCTGGTCCGGACGTGCACTTCGAGGTCCTGCACCGCGATCCGCTCATCCTGTTCATCCCCGAGTTCGTCTCGGCAGAGGAAGCGGTCTACTGCATCGCAGCCGGCGACCGCGCGATGGAGCGCTCGAAGGTCGTCTGCAACGATCCGAGCGGCTGCATCGACGCACGGCGCACCAGCGAGAGCGCGCATCTGGGTCTGGATCCGCTCGTGGAGCCGATCCGTCAGCGTGCGCGCGAGTTCTCGAGGTTGGCGACATGCGAGACCCTGCAGGTCGTGCGCTACGACGTCGGCCAGGAGTTCAAGCCGCACCTGGACCAGTTCGACACGTCGACCGACGTCGGGAAGCGTGAGGTCCGGTCCGGCGGACAACGCGGTGCGACATTCCTGGTGTACCTCAACGAGCCCGCCGCAGGGGGCGCCACGGTGTTCCCGGAGGTCGGTCTGTCGGTGCTGCCGAAAGCGCGCGCAGCGGTCTTTTGGAGGCACCAGCTGCCAAACGGCAGGACCGACCCCAGGACGCTCCACGGGGGCGCCCCGGTGACGCGTGGGCGGAAGTACGCCATGAACTGTTGGCTACGCCTCCCACAACAGCCAGCTGGCACGCAGATCAACCCCCAGTTGCAGCCCCGGGCCCCCTAGGGGTACGCTGTAGCGCATGAGCCCCAAGGTTACAGGTGCCCTCAGTGGCGGACTCGGCGGCGCGCTCCTGGGCGCCCTCACCGGCTACCTCATCGACAAGGGCAAGGGGGCCGGCTACGGCGCGCTGCTCGGTGGGGCTTCGATGGCGCTCATCGGGGCAACCGCGACGTCGTCCTCGAGCAGCGGAACAGGTGCCGCGGGCCTGCCGCGCGCGGTCGCTGCAGCGATCAACCCGCAGCTTGCGCCCAGGTAGGTGACCGCTGTGGCTTCGAGCCATTCGCCGCTGCCGCCGCCGATGGTGGCGACGCTTGAGGGCGTCAACGGCAAGCTCGACCACCTGATCACGGTGACCGAGGTCACCGCGGCGCGCGTGCGGCGCCTGGAAGATGGCCACGTGGAGACCGCGCGCGTCGAGGCGTCAATGCGAGGCATCGCGATGCGACTGAGCGCCACGAGCATGGCGATCGGCGCGGCTCGCGTGGCATCAGCGGTGGCGCTTCCTGCCCGCTCGCTCGCCGTGATGGCGGCTGGGTCGTTCGGCGGCGGTTTCGTAGGGTCGATCCTATGGCAGCTGCTGCATTCGCACACCGCGATGGCGGGCGTACTGCCGTAGGTCACCGTGGATCCGGTAGCTTGCATCGTCCCGACGCTCAACCGTCCTGAGACGCACGAGGCGCTGTATAACTCGTTCGCGGGTCAGAGCTACGACGCCAAGGTCCTCATCGTCTTGGACGAGAGTGCGACGCCGTCGCCGTTCTTCTCTGGCTTGCGCGACCCGCGTGTCCAGTATGTCCACGCACCGGCGCCACGTGGCGACGTGACGCGTATCGGCAGCGCCAGAAACAGACTCTGTCAGCTGGCGCGATGGGCCGGAGCGAAGCTCGTGGCCTGGTTCGATGACGACGATCACTACGGCAAGAACTGGCTGTCCACCATGGTCTCCAAGCTAGGCGATGCCGCTGTCGCAAAGCTCGCCGTCTTCCGACTTCTCGTCGACGGTGGCGAGTCCTCCGGCACGCTCTGGCAGTGGGACGTGCGGTCGATGGGAGGACAGCACTACGCGCTGCAAGGAAGCAGGACGCCGGAACGTGTCGACGTCCCAGAAGATGAGGATCCGGTGTACGCCGAGGCGATGCGGTTCGGATACGGCTTCAGCTTCGTCCATCGTCTCGACGTCGCATTACGCTACCCGTTCCCCGCGGAAGGCACCGAAGACTACCCGTGGGTCCGCACGCTCCGCGAGAACGGCGAGCGTGTTGTCGAGGTCGACGACTTCGCCGATGGATGCCTGCACGTGGTGCATGACGGCTCGAATTCGATGCTGTGGCCCCAGATCTACCTTGGAAAACACGCTCCAGGGGTAGGCTCCGAGCCGGGATCGCTGCGCGCTTTCGCTCGCTGGCGTATGCTGGGGGCCGTGAGCCAGATGTACGAGCTGCCGCAGGGCAAAGACATCCAGGTCGAGCCCGACGTCACATACCAGATCGTCGCCAAGATCAAGAACAACCACACGCTCAAGTCGATTACTGTGCGTGCGGAGTCTTGGGGCTTGGTGGTGTCTGGCGCGCAGGACAACGTCAGCGCCGACGACTTCGGCGTGAAGCCTGCGCCCGACGGATACCGTCTCGTGCAGGTCATGGGCACGTCGAACAAGTCGATGAAGGTGCCGTGGAAAGGAAACAGGCTCGTGTCGCTCCTCGACAAGTCCAGTCTCGTGCGCGCGTGGAGCGACAAGGCTCCAGCGGCTGTCCAGATCAACCCGCAGCTCACGCCCGCGGCAGCTGGCGTCGGCAGCGTCGACTTCAACAGTCCAGCGTGCTGCGCCAACTTCGCGTGGACGTCGACCATGGGGCCACGAGTGCGTGGTCACCATCCGTCCTGCCCGAAGGTCTACCGCCAGCCGAGCAATTGCTACGGCGAGATCGGTGGCGATCAGATCAACTGGCAGTTGTCGCCGATGCTTCCGGACGGTGGTGGTGATGGCGGTGGTGGTGGACGATCGTCGTCACCAGGGCCATCGCCATCGCCGCGCGGCATGTCGCCTGGACCGGCCCCACGCGGTCTGTCACGAGGCTTCGACGTAGTGGGCCGTCCGCTGACGCCGCGCATCCATCGAGCGTAGCCGTAATCAACCCCGGCCTAAAGGCGCGGCGGTTAGCGCGTCTTTCGGACACCTTTTCGACCCTCCTACCCCGGGGTCCACGAGTCGTTTAGACTGCTGCTGGAGCCTATGACCACCGAGGTCGATCTCTCAGATCAGGACGGCGTCATCATCTCGTCGGCGGCCGTCGACGACACGGTATGGGCGCAGCAGGGAGCGCAGATCACGGCCCTGGCCACCTCGAAGGGCTTCTACGTCGACACCAACCTCGGTGATCCGCCGGAACGCAACGTCAACTCCTGGGCGGACGCGAGCGCGTGGATAAATGGGACCGCGGCGGCCGGTCTGTCGCTCAAGACGACCGCTACAACAGGTAGCTCGACGACTACGCGGAAGGCGCTGACCGTAGGCGCCGCTGTTGCCGCAGCGCTTGGTCTGCTCGCGCTCTTCATCTCGACGCGGCCGAAGAGCTAGCCATCTGATTGGCTCGGTCCATGCTCTTCACGGGAGCATGACCGTCATAGGCCTGATCGTTCTACTCGTGGTCGTGCTGGCGTGCTTGTGGCTGGTCAACAAGTACCTGCCCATGCCGATCTCGATGATCTGCAACGTAGTCATCGTGCTGGCCACGGTGATCCTACTGCTCAACGCCGTCGGTCTGTTCGACAACGGATTCTTCACGCATCCAGTTTTCGCGCGACGCCGATAGCGATCGTGCATTCAGCGAACGACGTCGAGCCAGCTGTGGTGCGCTGCCGGCTTGCCGCCTACTACTTCCCACGATTTCCATTGGCATCGCGCGCGTCCAACGACGTCTTGTGGGTCGTAGAACGCGTTGCCCTTGAGAAACGCGTCCTCGGCCGCCTCGTAGGCCTTGAGGTGCTCCTCGCTGAGCGTGCCGTCGGGCCGCTTGTCCCAGCGTCCGGCGATCTTCACGCCGTCGGCCCCGAACATCCGGTCCAGCAGCCGCGAATCCAGGCAGACCGTGTCGTGACCCAGCAGCGCCAGCGTGAAGCTCAACTTCGCCATGCCCAGGCCGTGCGGCAGCTTGCTGTCGACCGCCAGGTAGCGCCGCAGCGCCCGGTCCTTGAGCTTCTTCTTGCCGATCGCGTTGTGGACGGTGGGAGCCCAGGCCGAGACGTTCAGGACCGTGTCGCCCATGCCGTTCTGCATGCCCTGAAAGCAGCTCTTGACCGCTTCGAGGTCCCACGGCTCGAATTCGGCGCCCGGACGGTCGCCCCACAGCTCCTTGAGGCAGTCGAAGCGGCGCTCGGCGACGTCGATCTGCACGCGGATGGTGCTGATGGCGAAGATCGAGCACAGACGGATGGTCTCGACGCTCGGAACGCGGTCGCGGTGCTTCATGAGCTGCGGCCGGACCTCGGTGTAGCCGGTCACAAACGGTTCGCCGGTGGCCAAGGTCTCGATCGGTGTGAACTTGGCACCCTGGGGGGCGTAGCGGTGGGTTTTCGGCGCTTCTTCGGCGCCGCCGCCCTTCACCTGGCGCAACTGCGTCTTCAGCCGAGCTACGTCGGCCGACGGCATCGCACGAACGTCCGGCCCTGGATACCGGTAGCCTTTGTACTTCTTCTGGACGGGATCGCCCGTGTCGAACTCGACGCCGAGGCTGGACTCGATCCAACCGGGCTCGCCGAACTCCTCGCGGGCGTAAGCATCAAGCGGGATGACTCGCTGGATGGTGAGCTTGTCGAACGACGAAGCGGGGACGAACATCTCGTCGCCCCAGCGCCCACGGACACCGGGCTCGCTCGTCACGGACGGGTCCACCTTGATCTCGACCACGAAGGGTCGCCAGTACCCGAAGCCGTTGACCCACGTCTCCACGCTCCGACCAAGGTAGATCCCAGGCCGACCCGACCGATCTTCGATCGCAAGCGCGTTGTCCGCAGGCGTGAACTTCGGGTCCAACGTGAACTTGGAGCGACCCGTCAAGTGGTACCAGGTCGAGGACGTTTCTTCCTCCGCCCCCGCATCCACGATCGTCGGGTTCGGCGAATAGTCCGATCCGATCTCCTCCGCCGCGCCCACCCCTTCCTCCTCATGACGGACATACTCACCCGATCCAAGCTCGACGGTCCTGGATGGACCAAAGTCACTACCATCGCGCTGTCCAACGATGCTCTGGTACTGGCGCCCGTTCGCGGCCTCGTATGGCGCACTGGCCACGCGGTACAACTTGCCGCTCCGTCGATGCCTCAAGATCGTGTCTACAGGAAACGGCGTAGACGCCTCTGAAGCCTCGTCTTCTTCATCCGGCTCATCATCGTCCTGATACTCAGCGTCAACGAAGTTCTTGAAGTCGCGCGGAAACGGAGATAGTCGGTTGACCGTGATGTCGCTGGCGTCGAAGTTCACGTCCGGGATCTTCGTCCATGTGTACCCGCCACCTCTTTCGTAGACGTACGGTCGGATGTCGACCTCCCACACGCCCGACGTCAGTCTGAGCACAGTGTAGACGTGAACCTCGAAGTTCGACGACACAGTCGTGCACGTGACGCCGCGCGCACTAAACAAGTCGACGAACTTGTCGGCGATCAGGTGGCAGATCCCGCCGCCGCCGACCTCTTCGTCGTACCCGGTCTCGTCTTGCTTCCAGTCGTCGTATTCTTTCTGCGCGACCTTCACGAGATCCGGTAGTAGCTGCGAGATTTCTGGCGGGATCTCGTTGCGTCGCCCCTCACGCGCGAGTCTGCGTGGTCGCAACTTCTCCAGCTCGTCGCTGCCTTCCCCGATCCACTCGGCCGCGCCCACGCCCTCGTCGAACATCCCTGGCAGCTCGAGCTGCTCTGGCACCCGCTCGTCGTCGATGACCCTGGCCTTTGGCCTCGCGGGCGGGCTCGAGGATCCGATGTCGAAGACCTTGTACTGGATGCCGCCCGAATCGCTGTCCACGTAGCCGACGTTGCCCGCGTGGACGTCGATCGCGTAGACGCCCTGGTCCCGAAGCTCTCGCAGCGCATCCGCAACACCATCGACGAGGTAGACGTCGTCCATCATGTCGACACGGCGAAGCTCGACGCCCTGCTGCCTGAGCGTGCGCTCCAGGTTGAGCGACGCGTTCTTGAGCTTCTCGCGCTGCGCGGCACGGTCCAGGCGCGCCAGCGAGTGCGGGTACGTGTGCGTCTGCTCCTTGAAATGGTTGACCAGGATCGTCAGCTCCGACGAGCTATTGCTGTCCGGCAGCGGCGTCACGCGTTCGCTGTAGAGCACGCCCACCGGGTACCGACGCTTGATGTACTTTCCGCCGTCGGTCTGACCGATGATCGTCGTAGCTCGCACGCCACGGATGAACCAGCTCTCGTAGATGCGGGCGACATGCTTCAGACGTTTGCCCTTGAGGATCGAGCCTGCCTGCACCTCGCTCGGGTCGCTCGTGATCTTGATGACCGTGCGGTCGTCGAGCAGCGCGGCCGTACCGAACGTGCCAGCGCCCAAGATCGTCCCGACATCCCGCAAACCAAGCGCGTAGAGCGTGCGCACGATCGTTTCGAGCCGCGGATCGTGCTGGAAGTCGTACGGATCGCCGTCGCCTTCGACATTCGCGAGGAATGTCGCGGCGTACTCCTCGAGCGAGACGAGGTCGCGGTCCTGCCAGCCGACACGGTGGAGACTCGGGGCGCGATCTTCGCGGGCGTCGTGCAGGCCGCACGGCAAGCAGGAGTGATCTGGTTCGGAGGCGCCATGCGCCATCAGGTGGTAGCGCTCGTCTGGATGCAGTTTCGGAGCGCGCCGCAGAGACCGCACGTGCTCCGCTGCCATCCGCATCTCTTGCTCGTTCTCAACCAGGTCCACGCCGAAGTACACGGCTGCCGGATCGATGTTCACGACGCCATCGACGTCGGCCACCGCGAATGGCACGAGCTTCTGGTCGACCATGTTGTAGCCGACGGTGTTGCCGGCGCCGTCGACGCCAGCGACGAGAGGGACGGTGTCGCTGCCGACGCGGACCAGAATGACGGGAAGGCTCATGAACGCACCCAAAACGCTTCCTCAAGCTCCGTGACCCACTCGCCGCAGCGAGCGCAGATCCACCAGCCAACGAACCTGCTCTTGATGCGTACATCGTCGAAGCGGCGCACGCAGCGCTGGCACACCGGGATGCACCCGATGCGCCGTACGGCGGCCGCCATGCGGTTCCAGAGGCTCACATGCGGAGACTACCCCAGTTGCTATGCTGGCTCCATGGCGAACCACAAGCGCGGCCGCGCCAAAAACCAGCGAGCAGGGTGCCTTCTCTGCAAGCCGCACAAGGCGAACGGCGCCAAGAACAAGTCGCCAACGTACGTGCGTCGACGGGAAAGCGGCGAACGTGCCGATGCGCTCACGCAGGACGCGAGCTTCGAGCAGATTCAGCGCGAGATCGACGCGATGCCAGAGAGCTGCCATGGCCCCTGCTGCGGCGGGGTCGATCCTACGGAGCCGATACCGTCACCTGCATCGTAACGCCACATCCCCACTCGAGCTTGCCGCCATCACCTTCCGGATCGGCGAACGCCGCGGGCCGCACGCCGACGTGAACGTAGTCGGTGTTGACGATGCGGCCCGTCTGACTCCAGGACTGCAACAGCGAGCTGGCTGGTTGTCCGTCCGCGTGCTGCGTCGTGAGCGCGAGCGAAATCCACAACCAGCTCACGCGTACGTCTTTCGCTGGTCCCAGTCCGGCAGATCCATGGTCTGGCCTGCCATCTCGTGCGTGCAATCGTTGCCGAAGGCGATCTTGCCGTCGGTCACGTGCGAATGGCATCGCGGGATGCGCCAGTTTTCGAAGCCCGGTGCTGGATCCTCTACCTTCACCTCGTGCACCAGGATCGACCCCGTGAACGTGGGCCGTTCGAGATCGCCGTTGAAGCCCCACCGGTTGTCGCAGTGGTGCGCCGACTTGCATGCGGGACAGAAGAAGACCCAGGCGTAGTGCGACTTGCAGTCGAAGGCGAGAAGCTCGTGGATCTTGATGCCCACGGCTACAACTCTCGCCGATCGTGGTAAGCCTCGGATGCCGAGCGAGCGCGAGCTGGCCTGCGGTACATCGTGTCGCTGATCGCGAAGTCCTTGTTGCGGCCCCTGTTCTCGACGAACCCGAGCGTCTTGTAGAACGCCTTGAGGCGCGTCTTGGACGCGCCGAAGTCGTCGGCCGGCGTCAGCACGACGGTGAGACGGAGTTCGTCCGCAACCTTCGCGAGCTGTAGCATTGCGCCGCGCGCGTACCCGCGACCTTGGTACTGGTGGTCGACAGCGATCTTGCTGACCTCCAACTGGTTTTCGTAGGCCGAGATCGACAGCTCGCCGATCGATCGGCCGTCTTGCAACAGCACGCCACTCTCGATTCCGTACGAGCCTGCGCTATTGTAGGCATCGATCAGTTGCTCGCGACTCGGCGCGTTACGCCTGTCGTCGCCGCTTGCGGCATCGTCCCAGATGTTTTCCTCAGCCGCGCGCCGCCTCCTCGTCACGCGTCGCACGATCTTCGCCTGCGCCGCTAGGTACTCCGGCACGCCCGCGCACAGATCTCCGTGGCACGGGATGCCGTCCCAGTACTTCTTCGCCATCGCAACTGCGTCGGCGTAGCGTACGAGATCTCGCGTCCGACCTCGATCGCGGTAGTCGAACGACAACTTCGAGATCTCCGACCACCAGCCGCCGTCAAACGGACCGCTCACCTGGCCGATAGGCTCGACCTCGTAGAGGAAGTCGCCGCCACCGCCGCCACCAGCGTCGCCGATCGTGTGCGGGTCACGCACCATGAACACGGCCTCGTCGTGCGGAATGTGTGAAGACGGACGGATCGTTTCGAGCAGTTTCTCTACAGGCTGGCGGCCTACGGTGCCGTGGAACCGGCCTTCGAGGATCGTGCCGACCGGCAGATCGTTGTACGACGCGTGATAGAAGCCGGTTTTTATCGTGTGGGTGCGCTTTCGGGCTTCTTCCTCGGCGCCGGCTGTCGACTGCGTGTACGGATCGAGCGAGTCGAACCGATCCAGCATCACGACGCGTCGGTTGAACTGCGCCTCGATCTTCGCCGGAATATCGCTCATGGTCACCGGGTTCTTGATATATCCGGGTCTGTAGTAGAGGCGCGCGTAGCCAGCTGGTACCCGTGACCGTGGGTACTCCTCGTTGTCCAGTCTGAACGCCACCCAGATCAGTGCGTCGTCGTTCTTGAGGTACAGAGCGAGCGCGCGATGTCGTCCCTCATGACCGGTGACCTTGGCCACTCTCTCGTCGCGCAGTTCCACGTTCAGAAGCGGCGGCCAGATCGGCGGCCCTTCATCCGGGAGACCCGCGTTGTACTGCTCGACGGTAGCGACGTCGCGACCGTTGTACTTTCCGGTTGCACGCACATTCTCCACATCACGATCGAAGTCTTCGGTCGTGAGCATGAGGAAGTCGCGGGCGCGGACTAGGAGAAAGCCGACGTACTTGCCGTCGATGATCTGTTTGAGCTGGCGCGCGGTGACATCCAGCGGCGGGCTCTTCGGGTAGTTCGTCTCCGTCCGCACGCCAGGAGGCAGAGCTTCGGCAGATTCGCCGACCACGCGCGTTCGCGCTCGTCGACGTTTCGGTTTGGTCTCCAGGTGCGCGATCAGTTCCGGCAAGTTCTTGAACCACAGCGTGTTACCTGCGTCGTCATCTAGCCCGAGACCCATCGCGTGGTCGATCGACACGCCGTGCAGGTTGTACTCGGCGCAGACTGGGAAGAGGCTCTGAAACTCGTCGTCGCCGTCGTGGTACGCCTCGATGGCGCAGTCGCACTGGAAGATCACGGCGTTGCGTCCGTACTTGCGCGCGCCTGCGTCGACGTCCTGCATTCGTTCCAGGTTCTCGGCGGCGTACGCGAACCCGAAAACGACCTCGGCAAGACCTTGGGTGTCTGACAGGTTCCTGCTGCAGTTTGCCAAGTCCTTCCGCTTCTTCCAGGTTGATAGATGCAGACCATCGAGCGTCGCTCCCTGCGTGAAGTGGTCGAAGTGCGCGTCCGTGAAGTGCATGAACCACGAACCAGGCGGTAGCTTCGTCTTGGCGTGCAAGATCAGGTACGCGGGCGCTTCGAACGGCATCTCGCGCGTGTACAGATCCAGCTCGCCACTCTTCTTGAGCCACTTGGTGAACGCCTTGAGCTGATCTGGTGACAGATCTTCCGGCATCACGTCGGTAGGCTCGGCGTACGGCGTCCCGTTGTCAGTAATCTCTTCCTGCTCGATCCAGTCCTTGATCGCGAAGTTGAAGTCGTACGGGTCGACGTCCGTGCTCAGGTACTCGAAGAGCCAGCTCTGGATGTGCGAGCAATCGGCGCGGGTGAGGGCGGTCTTGCGGGGAGCTTCGGCCGCTCCCGCCGTCGATCGCCTCGGCGGCACGCCAAGCTGCGCCTCGTCGTACACGTACTGCAGCGGCCAGCGCTCGGGGTTGATCTGCTCGGGCGTCTTGCCGTCCATGATCAGCTCGTAGTACCAGTTCCAGACCTCCACGGGGAACGCGGCCTGCACGACCCGGATCGGGATGAGCGCGTCGGAAGGGTTGCCGGCGCTCGTGCCACGAAGGACAGAGACATCGCCAGTCTCGGCGACGCTGACGTCGACTGGCGCGTTCGGCGATGCGTCGGGCGACAGGTTCAGGATGTACCGGGCGGGGAAGGGAACGACGTAAGACGCGGCGCGGTCTTCGGCGGCGCCCTTCTTCGCGGTTCCAATTTCGGCGGCGACGTTTTCGAGAATCTCTCTGTCGGCGAGAGCTTCGAGACCACCGTACCTGGATTGCGCGAACCTCACGCGCTGCTCCGGCGCTGGCGTCGCGTAGTAGTCGTTGTAGCCGCTGCCAACTTGCCGCACGTCGACCTCCATCCAGGTGAAGGGCTGCTCAGGGCCGCGAAGCATCTGCTCGACGAGTCTGTGGTGGCCGTCTGTCAGCATGTAGCCGTTGACCGGCTTTTGCGCGAACTCTGGCTTGTACCAGACGTCCAGCGGGCCCTTCGTGCGCGAACCTCGGCGCATCGCCACGTCGTTGAACGCCTGCATCAGCGACTCGCGGTTGACGATCAGGCGATCGAGACGGATGCGCTTGCGTCGGCCGCGGGGAGATTCGCGAGCGGCGTTCACCATCTCGCACTGGCGCATCGTCCGCGAAGGCTCCAGCAGCATGATCTCTTCGGACGAATCGCCAGCGTACATGATGCTGCCGTCGTAGCCGGATGCACGGATCGCGTCGATGAGCCTGTCGTGAGGAAGAAGTATGCTGTCGTCCATCGGCAACGCGTCACGCGTGCTGTCGTTGATCGGAAACAGCTGCAGCGGTCGTGTCGTCTCAAAACAGTGAAGTTTCCCGCCGAATTCCACGGCGCGGTGGCGACTTTTCGCAAACCACATCGGCCCGCGGAGTCTGCGCGGCAAAAGCCGCGCTCTCGACGCCGTGCCGTGCCAGTACATCCGATCGATTGGGACAATGACCGGATCGATCGGTCTCTTGCGTGGAGTTTCCTCTGCACCGCCATCCCCGATCTCCTCAACCCGCACACCTTCTTCCGTCATCCCCCGCGGCGCCGTCTCCGTCTCGAGCGGCAACTCTCCTGGGTTCGCTGTGTCCGGACTGCTCGAGGCGCCGATGTCGAAGAGCTTGTAGACGCCGTCGCGCGCGCTGTAGCCGATGTTGCCGGCGTGCACGTCGATGCCGTAGACCTTGTGGTCGCGTAGCTCACGAAGACCGTCAGCGACGTCGACGGCGAGCTTGCTGCCGATGTCGCGCAGCTGCCGCTCCAGCGCTTTCGATGCTGCGTACAACGTCGCGCGCGCGTCGGCGCGGTTCATCTTCACGAGCTTCCACGGCGTGGCGTTATACGTCTCTCGAACCTTCGACCACACGATCGTGACGGCGTTGCCGTCGGGCGCCGCGCCGACAGGTTCTACGCGCTCCATCAGCAGCATGCCGACGCGATGCTCGACGCCGGTGTTCCACTTGACCGCGCGCGTCCGCCGCACGAACCACGACCCGTCGATGTGCACGACGTGCGGCAGACGCTGTCCCCGCAGTACCGAGCCAGCCTCGACCTCGCTCTCGTCGGTCGTGAGCTTGACGACGCGGCCGTCCTGGGTCGCGCCGGCCATCCCGAACGACCCGCCACCGAGGATCTCGACCTCGTGGACGCCCGCGGCACGAAGCGCGCGACCGATCCGGCGTGTGCGCAGATCCTCTGTGTAGTCCGGGGATTCCACGCCCAGCATGCCCGTCTCGGCGGCGGTCAAAAAGGCTGCGGCGAAGGCTTCCGGAGTACCCACGGCGTCTCTCTGCCAGCCAGCTTACACGAGCATTGCTCAGCTAGGTGGCTGGCTGTAGGATGGATCCGCCGTGCGAGAGCGACACCTGCGCCGAGATTACGGGGCGCTGTCGGAGCTGGTCGGTATCGCGGCAGGTACAGGTGGGGGCGGCGCAACGGGCCCCACGGGCGCTCCCGGTGCCACAGGCCCGACAGGCCCGACGGGACCCGCTGGATCGGGTGCCACGGGCGCGCAGGGGCCGACAGGAGCAACGGGAGCTACGGGCGCCACTGGACCCACGGCGCCCGGACCGACGGGACCTACGGGGTCACCTGGAGCGACTGGGCCGACGGGCCCTGCGGGCGCGACCGGAGCGCAGGGCACCACTGGACCTGCGGGCCCTACAGGCGCGCAGGGACCCACAGGCGCACCTGGAGCCACCGGACCGACAGGTCCAGCTGGCGCCACTGGACCCACCGGCTCCGCTGGAGCGACCGGCGCGCAAGGACCGACCGGTGCACAGGGCGCGACCGGAGCCCAGGGGACTACCGGTCCCGCTGGCGCCACGGGCGCTCAAGGACCCACGGGCGCGCAGGGTCCTACAGGGTCTGCCGGCGCTACAGGGCCCGCGGGCGCGACCGGGGCACAGGGAGCGACAGGACCCGCTGGTGCCACCGGCGCGCAAGGTGCCACCGGCCCTGCTGGTGCGACAGGCCCTGCAGGAGCGACAGGTCCAGCGGGCGCTACGGGCGCGCAAGGCGCTACTGGTGCACAGGGAGCGACGGGTCCAACCGGTCCTGTAGGAGCTACCGGCGCGACAGGCGCGGTAGGTGCGACTGGACCCACGGGCCCAACCGGCGCCACAGGCGCGTCGGGCGTCGCCAATGTCTCTGTCGGCCTCGCAAACAACCGTCCGGTCGCCCCCACGGCGAGCGGCGGCATCTACGGATGCACCGACATCCCTGTCATGTACCTGTGTCCACCCGGCGGCACGGGATGGCTGCAGTTCGCAGGCGAGTACATGCCCGCGGGCGCAAGCGCGGCGGGCTACACGATGGTCGGCAACCCGACGAGCACCCTGACGCTCGTGCAGATGGCTGATACTGTTCGCGCCGTCACGACGCCCGTCGCCGGCACGACGCTCGGCATTGGTCCCACGACGGCCAACTACGCTGCGCTCATCCAGTCCAACAACCTGGGCCCCACAGCGCCGTGGTCTGTGAGCCTGGTCGCGACGTTCAACGGTTCGGTGTTCGCACAGTACCCAGGCATCGGCGCCGTCGTTGCGAATGGTCTCACAGGCGCAACCACCGGCGGACCCGCGTCCACCGGGTACGGCATCATGGCGTACGACGACGAGAACAACGCGCCGTTCGTGTTCCTCGACGAATTCGGGCTCGGCGCTACGCGCATCTCGGCGGTATCGGCAGCCAACAACAACATCGGCAACTTCATCCACGGCACGGGACGTCTGCATCTGCGCTTGCTCAATGATCAAGTCAACATGCACTTCCAGACGTCCACCGACGGTTACTATTGGACCGACGTCGGCAGCACGGCATGCCCCACAGGACTCACTGCATGGGGCTTCGCGCTGGGCACAGACGTCGCCAACGGCATCGTTTTCGGAATGGGTCTCATCCACGAGAACTCGTTTGGCACGCCGACGCAGTACCCGGTCGCCACTTCGACTGGCGTGACATTCCCGACGGTTCTTGGTCTCGGAACGACGCACACCATTCTGCCTGGCGACATCGTCGCGATCCATGGAATGACCGGCAACACCGCCGTCAACACGGGCGCCGCACTCGGTACGCTCGGCGGCGGCGTCATCGTGTCGGCCATCGGTCCGACGTCGATCACTCTCGGCATCACAGGCAACGGCGCCGGGAGTTCGGGCGGCACAGTCACGCTACTGTCGCGCTAGTCAAGTACGATTGCTAAGCCACCTGGCTCACTGTAGGATGGGGACCACATGCGCGACAGGCAGCAACGCAGGGATTACGGGTCGCTCAGCGATCTAGTTGCTGTCGCCACGCACTCGGGAGGCGCCACAGGAGCGACAGGACCTGCGGGACCGACAGGACCCACTGGGCCGACCGCGGTTGGCCCGACTGGACCTACGGGCCCTACTGGGCCGCTAGGACCTACGGGGCCTGGCGCAGGAGCGACAGGGGCGACTGGACCTACTGGGCCAACGGGCCCGACTGGACCGACTGCGGTTGGCCCTACAGGACCCACAGGAGCGCAAGGCGCTACCGGACCCGCTGGGCCAACTGGACCCACGGCACCGGGAGCGACCGGCGCGCAGGGCCCGACCGGTCCGACAGGGCCCGCTGGCGCGACCGGCGCGCAAGGACCTACAGGGCCTGCAGGCGCCACGGGATCTGCGGGCGCCACCGGGGCTCAGGGCGCCACAGGCCCTGCTGGCGCTACCGGACCAGCGGGAGCGACTGGCGCACAAGGAGCTACAGGCCCCACAGGGCCAGCGGGAGCGACCGGACCAACAGGCGTCTCTGGAGCTGCGGGACCGATCGGATCGACAGGCCCGACTGGACCGACAGGGCCGCAGGCTCTGCTGCAGACCGCGTTCGCTGGGACCACGACAACCGTTCTCGCTGTTGGCGGCACGAGCGTACTGACGGGCGGAGCGATGTCGATGACGCCCGGATCGACCACCGACAAGATCTCGATGGTCGGCAGCGGCTACGTCTTTACCGGGACCACCTCAACCAACGGACAGCTGACCGTGTCCCTGAACGTCGATAGCGCCATCGTGACCGAGCAGATCCTTCAGATCCCGCCCGGGTTCACGGGTTTCAGTAACGCTGGGGTCGCGTTCTCGATGGTCTGGCAGGTCACCGGACTCACGGGCGGGACAGCGCATACGTTCGACATGAAGGCGGGCGCGATCGGATCGACCGGCGCTACCGCCACGGTGCCGACACAGTCCGGCGGGCTGCTTTTGACGCGTACGTCGGCGTGAGCGGAGAACGATCATGCGGCATCGTCATCTACGCAAGGACTACGGCGCGCTGTCCGAGCTGATCGCGATTGGATCGTCGGGCGCTTCCGGCAACCCATCGTCGGTCATCCCGAACCCGACATGGTTGCAAGCCAACTGGTACGTTGATCCGGTCGCAGGCAACGACGGCAACACAGGTCTGTCGCCGGCAACGGCCGTCAAGACGATCACGGGCGGCATCATCTACAAGTGGGGTACGCGCGAACCGATCCTGCAGCAAAACACGACCATCTTCCTGCTCAAGCCAGAGACGCTCAACCAGGAGTACATCGCGCTGTCGCCCATCATGGTCGGCGGGACGATCTTCGGCATCGTCGGCACGCCTCAGCTAGTCACGACGATGGTTCTCGGCGCGGTGACGGCCAAGAATCGCTCGACGCCGCAGCTACTGACCGCGGCCGGCTTTGGATCCGGGTTGCTCGCACCTGGCCAGCTCGTCGTCAACACGTCGCGCGGCAGTTCTCGCGCGTTCATCCAAGACATCACGACCGGCACCGCGACGTTCACGCAGCCGCTTGCTCAAGCCTCGATCGCGGACGCCATTGCATTTCCGCCGTTCGTTCCGGCCGAAGTCGACACGTGGACGACTGGCGACAGTGTGAGTGTCTACACTGTGCCTCTGCTCAACCTCAAAGAGTTCGCGCCCGCTGGCGGCGACACGACACTGGCAGAAGAAGGCGGTACCTGGTGGGTGCAGTACGTTTACGTCCCAGACGTCACGGGCACCGACGGCACCAGCGTCTTCGCGGTGGGTTCGATCGACTGTGTCGGCAACCTCTTCGACAGCCGCATCGGACCGTACTTCGTGTTGGGCGTCCCGGGCGCCGAGGGCATCGAGAGTAACCAGGCCGTCGGGTGCTGGCTCAATGGCGGGTGCACCGCGCAGTCCGCGTCAGTTATAGGCGGCGCGGCCAACACCTACGGGCTGTCGCTCGGTGATTACGGCGCTGTGGACGGCGACTGCATCTGCGACCCGACGTGCACGGCCTCGAGCGGCACCGCGTTCTGGGGCATGGCGTACGTCGTGGCAACGAGCCCCGGCACTTCTGGTCCGTTCAACGGCGCGACCCTGAAGCTCGACGACATCAATGCGGCGGCCGGGTATGCCTGCTTCGCGTGGGGGCCGGGCGCGTTCGACGTATCGGACAACTCGACCTGCGAGAAGGTCGTGTCGACGATCTGGGCGACCATCTTTCTGGTCAAGGGCGCCACCACGCTCGACGGCGCGTCGACCGGTACGAGCTACGCGCCGGGTGCGCCGGGAGTGTGGACTGACGGACGCACGCTCAACGCGGCCGACCTCGACACCTACGACGGTTTGCAGAACCCACGTACCGGGGCTCGCTACTGCGGCACGGGATGATCTGACGGAGAACGACCATGCGCGGTCACGGTAACGGGCACAACTCGGAGATGTCCGAAACGCTGGCGATGCTGGCGCTCACAGGCGGATCTCTATTCAGTCCAGCCTTCGCTTTCGTCGACGTCACGCTCCCTCCGTACAGCGTAGACTCTTCTGGAGTCACTGATGCCGGTCCGGCGATTCAGAGGGCGTTCAACGCCCTCTCGGGGACGGGTCAGGCGGCGTGGTTTCCGCACGGTACCTACAAGATCGTCACACAGGTCCTCGTTCCATCCAATCTCATCGTGTGGCAGTCGCCAGATGCGACGATCGCTTGCGCTCTTGTCGGCCTGACGACGGCTACAGGTACGGCTTTCTACGCTCCGATACCGGTCGTTTCGTCCACAACAACACTGAGCGCGACGCCCACGGCCGGCCTGGACACATTCAGCGTCTCTGTCACTGCGTCGATCCCAGCTGGCAATTACATCGAGATCGTCAACGCCGCACATCCGTTCGGAGCGATTTACCACGTCGAGGTTGGCGGGCTGACACTTACGCTCGACCGCGCGATGCTCTACCCGTTCCAGAGCGGAGACACCGTTTCGATCCTCGCAACGCCGCCCATCTCGAACGTACACTGGTACGGCAACAACGGGGCGATGACCGGTACCTGCGTAGGCTTCATCGGCGGAAGTTTCTGGCATTCGATCATTGAGGGGATCGAATTCTCTTCGGTTACCGGTGCCGGCGCCGACTACCTCGTAGCCTGGCTGGCGGGCTCGTATGCGTGCGTTATGCGCGACTTGTTTGCAGACCTCACGGGCGCGAGCGCGACGTTCAATGCTGCATGGGCGTCAGAGGCCGACACGTGCGGGGTGGAGCGGTGCGGCGTGGTCTCGCCGGTTGGGGGCATCGCCTACAGTGCGGTCAAGTTCGCCGATTCGCGCAACTGCTGGGCCAACGATTGTTGGGCATCTGGCGCGAAGTACGGCGTTGCGCTGTCGACCGACGCGGGCGTGACGAGCCTCGGTTGCGAGTGGTGCCGCGTTCAAGGTGGCGCGTTTCTAGGCTGCGGGCAGTACGGAATCCTGGTCTCGAACGGAAGTGCAAACAACGCGTTTGCCGGCTCGATTCTCGCAACGGGCGCAGTCGGCGGCGTGCTTCTCGACGGCACGGGCGGCGGCTCGATGGTCTCCAACACGTTCGAGCGCGTGGATTGTTCGGGCACGGGCGGTGATGGGTTCACCGTCAATGCGGGCGCGAAGGGCACGCGCATCGACGTCCTGGTCGCGGACAACCCCGCGGCGCACTGCATGATGCTGCATGACGAGTGCTGGATAGGCTACAGCCATGCCTTCACCACGGTCGCGACCAACAACGACATCTTGCTCGCCGACGGGGGCGTCTCGAGCACGGTCACGATCGAAAGCTTCGACTGGGACGCCAACGTGGCCGGCGGCGGGGCTTTCACGGTCCTGGTCGGCGCCGCGACCCGCCTCAACCTCTCGAATGGTCAGCTCAACCTACACACCAACTCGATCGGCCCGGACGCTACGGGCGCCGGCTCGGTCATCGCCACAACCAATGTGAAGATCACCGGCGCGGGTGGGTCGATTGGCCTCTACACGACCGCTGGCACGCATCGAATCGGTGCTGGCGTCGATGCTTCTGGCGCCGCAACGCCGTTGCAGATTGCAGGAGGCTACGCGAACCGAAAGCAGACGGTCGCAGCGACGGCCGGCGGATTTGCGCTTGCATGGCCCGACGCCAAGTCGACCGACACGATGGTCTTCAACGGCCACCAGGCCAACATCCCGACCTACACGATCACGCCAGGAACTGGGTTCACTGTGACTGATTCTGGCAACCTGACATGGGAGTACTTTATTCCGTAGCGTACGGATCGAAGATCGCCGGCACACGTCGAGCAGCCGCTGCATCCTGCGTCGCCTGACGCCGGTCGTAGCGCGCGGTCGTGGCTGAACTTTCGTGGCGCATCAGACGCTGCACAGTCGCCAGATCGACGCCGGCATCGAGCAGCGCTGTCGCGAACGTCCTGCGGCAGTCGTGCGGCGAGAACCTGGCGATGCCCGCTCCCTTCGCGACGCCGAGACACATGTGCTCCATCCACTTGACGCTGAGCATCTCGGCACGCGACGGTCGACTATGACTCGTACGAAGAAAAAACCACGGTGCCGACGCGGTCATCTCCCTGCGCGCAGCGAGCCACTCGTCGACGGCTCGGGCGGTCGACTCGCTCTGCAGCGCGACAACATCCTCTTTGTCACCCTTACCGACCAAGCGGATCGATCGCGCGATAGGATCGTATGCCTCTAGCACGAGTCCGCATACCTCGAACGCTCTGAGCGCCCCACCGAACATCACGCCGAAGCAGCCTCGCACGAGCAAACCGTACTCGCCCTCGAGCCCCGCGGTGTACGCGGCGAGCTTCGACATCTCACCTGGCTCGATGTAGCGGCCCGCCGGCAGTCGCGACCCACGCAGCGTCTTGCCCCAATCGATGGCGCGTGCGAACTGCTCGTGTGTGATGAGCCCCATGCGCCACGAGGTTCGCAGCACGCCGCGCAGCGCGACCAGCGACAACGAAACGGTCGCCGGGCGGTGCAGTTCACTCAGACGACGTCGAAGACTCGTCAGCTGGTCCGGCCGCAGCATCGCCCAGCCCGAAAAGTCGTCCTCGAGCCCCGCGGCGCGCGCCGCGCGCTTCAGGGCGTCCGCCATCGTGGTGCGGCTCCGGAGGCTCTTGAGGCCGTCCAGGTAGGCCGCTACAGGGTCCGGAAGCGCCTCCGCGAGACTCGTCGCTGGCAACTCGAGGCTCGACCGATCTTCAGGCGTGAAAACGTGCTCTATCGCTATGATATTGCTCAGTTTTTCGTAGATCACGGCGTCTCAGCGTGGAGCCTAATTCCTCTTATGCCCGGTAGCGATTCTGCCCTCGATCGCTCCTCTAGTCCAGGGGTCCTGTAGGATCGACCCCATGGCCACCATCGCTATCCCGCTCCTCGTCGCCGTCATCGGCGCCCTCGTCTACGCGCTGTCCTCGAACGGCAAGGTCTCGCGCATGGGGGAGATCGCGTTCTTCGTCGGGCTGCTCTGGCTCGTATACCAGCTCGGATCGAGGCAGCTGCACTTCTAGGCGCGGCCCGCTCTCACGGTCGCTTCAGCTTCTTCGCCAGACGCACAGCGTTCTTCTTGGGATCGGCCGCGATCGCCGAGACGCTATCCTGGATCTCGACGACGAGGTTTACTGGTCGGTTCTTTGACCCTCTTCCATTCCATCGTGCCGCCGCAGCGAACGCACGCGTTCATCTTGTTGCCGCAGTCGTGGCAGAGTTTCGGCACCGACGTGTTGCCGTGCATCTGCTCGGTGCCGCAGCCAGCGCAGACGTAGTCGGTGAATGCCTGGCCAGCCATGCCGTGGCCGAAGTAGAAGCAGAACCTGCACTCGTGCATCGCGATGCGCCGCTCACGCTCCGCGTCGGCGCGCGCCTTGTCGGCGTTGCGCAGGCGGTCGTCGAAGTACGCTTCGCGGCTCTCGGCCATGTGCGCGACGTCGGCGTCGGTCCACGGCTTCGGCACGCTCATGTTGGTCGGCCTCATCATGATCTCCATGCACGCAAGATGTCGATCGGTAACACGACCGGCCACAAGACGATGTGGATCGTCGCGAGCCACCACGGCCGCTCGTCCCACGCGAGGGAGACGCCGTTCTGGATGTACGACCAGCCGAACGCGCCGAGTCCAGCGGCATAGACGATGCTGGCTGCGAGGATCACATTGTTCATGTCGCGGCCTTCTTCGCGATCTCGTCGCCTTCCGCCTCATTCGGCAACAGCGTGCGCAGCAGGTGCCCAGGACACGGCTTGTCGCCGTACTTCGGGTTGCAGTGCGTGGCTGACGACGCGTCGCAGACCTCGACCAGGTGGTCGCAGATCCCGCACATTGGCTTTCGCTTCTCGTCGTACGTGCCGGCAGCGACGCGCACGACGTCGAGCATGTCGAGCATGTCTTGCCGTCGAGAGAAATTCGACCGCTGTTCCAGATCGAGCTGCTCGTAGACCTCCTTGAGTTCTTCCTGCAACTGCCACGCCTTCTGTCCAGCGGCATCCCTCATGGCGACCGCCTCGTCAAGCGCCAGCTGCGTCTTGCCATGCCCCTCGCGCTCGGCTTTGAGCGCATCCTGAATCTCGTTGACCGGACATGCCGGATCGCCGCAGTCGTGGTTCCAGTCCTTCACGGCATGTCCTTCTGCATCGCGTCTACGTGGCGACGCTCATGTTCGAGTGAGCCGAACAGGAAGACGGCGAGCACGATCACGGCGGCCCACACGAGGATGGACAGCAGCGACATCACGTGTTCCCTCATCGGCTTGCCGCTTCCTTCCGGAGCATCTCACGCAACGTCGTGGCGCACTCGGGACAGATGATCGGGACCGCTGTGTTGGCGTACGACTTTTCCTCGCCGCACACGACGCACTCGTAGCCCGTGACAGTCATGCCGCCGATGCCACCGCGGCGCGCGTTGACCATGATGAGGATCGGAGCGACGCGACGAAGCAGGCTCTCGTAGCAGTCGCAGTGATCGCAGCGAGGGGTCACTGTCGCCCCAACCTTCGCAACAGGGCGATGACGGTCTGGCGGTTCACGAACGCGGCGCCATTGCTGGCGAGCGCTTCGAGCTTGCCGAGGTGACAGATCGCGTCTTCGACGTCGACGGTCGGCGACTCCCGTGGCGCCGCGCTGAACGACACGTCCTGCGTAGCGGTGACCGTGTAGCGGTACTGCTGCCGCGGCTCGGAGACCATGGCGCTCTCGATGAGCACGTCGACCGTTTCTGGGTGGTCCATGCTGCTCCAGTTGCGCTCCACGAACTTCGTGGCTGCTTCAGGTAGTGAGTACGCCCGCACGTTCGGCGTTTCGGGCCGATCGCCGTCATTCGGGTCCCAAACGAACAGATCCATCTCGCTCATGCTGACCTCGTCTTCTTCTCGTCGAACAGGTGTCGGCTCGCGACGATGGTGCCGTGCGCCAGCTCCACGAGCTTTCGCTTCTCGAGGCGCTGCAGGTACGCGTCCCGCGTCGAGCGCTTGTAGCCGGTGCTCTCCGTCACGCGTTCGCGCGTCACCGGCTCCGGGTAACAGCGAGCCAGCATGCTGAGCACAAGCGACTCGCCTTGCGGCAACTTCTCGAGCCAATGACGTAGTAGTGCGTCGCCGGTCGGTAGCGGCTTGAACGACGAGCCGAGCAGCACGGCGCCCGCGGTGTTGAGCCAGATCTTCGCGAACTTCTCGTGGATCATCTCCTTGTCCATGAGCCGCTGGAGGTACGCGTCGCGGGTCGAGCGCTTGTAGCCCGTGAGTGCGGTGAGCTGCGGTCGGTCGACGCCGCTCGAGTGCTGAGCGACGGCGGTGAGGATGACCAGCTCGCCCTTGGGGAGCGAGCCGTTCGACGGCGGCGACTTTCGGTTCTCAGCGACGCGCTTCCGAACACGTCGCTGGACCTCGTCGAAGAGTCCTCCCCATGGCGCCGCCTCCGTATCGACCGCGTCGCCGACGATCTGACCAGCCGCGAGGTTGCCGAGGTCGACCGGGGCGGACCTCAGCGCCGCCACCAGCGCGTCCCGCAGCTCGTTCATGGCTGCCGCGACACGCGCGACCGGATCCGGCGCCACGGGACCGACAACAGGTAGAGCGGCGTCCCGAACGGCCGGGTGGAGACCCCATCGACGGCGGTGGAACCCAGGACACCCGCAGCCGTGAGAGCAGGATCCCGCGTGCTTTGTGACCCCGCCCCCGACATCGACCAGGGCGTGCCTGGTCTGCTCGTGGGAGCACCCGCAGAGAGGCGGCCGGCGGCTCACGGGCGCTCCCTTTGCGGCGCCGCGTCGGCCATGAAGCGCTCCCCGGCGGCAGTCAGCGTGAACCGAGCCATGGAACGCCTGCCGGCCCTGCAGAGCAGGCCGTTTCTCACAAGGAATCCCGTGACCTTACCCACACCAGCGAGTGTCTTGCGCTCAACCCCGGCGCCAAGCCTCGATGGCCACTTCCTGGCGAATTCCGCCAGCGTCGGCCCGTACGCGCCCCCAGCGCGGACGATGCGGAGCGCTTCCAGGACGGTCTCGCGCGTCGGCGGCATCATGACGGGGTCTCTCCACTAAGGTCGAACATCGAACAAGCATCGGGCGAGCGTCTCCGGAACGACAGGGACGGGGTCCTAGGACGGTGCCCAACGCGGTCCTGACCTCGAGCCCAGCGGGACATCCCCGGTCCTGAGCACCAAACGGGGCCTCCGGAAAGGCTCCGGGGACCCGAAAACGACTTATGAAGCGGACTCATGCGCCTCAAACGACCTCGCGGATGTCGCCGGCCTGCTCGACGAAGCATCGGACGCCGTGCTGGCGGGCGAAACTCAGCGCGTCGACGTCGAACCGGCTTCGGGCGACCAACCAGGCCTCGCTCGGGTACCAGGGAGCGTCCGGAAGCGTCCGAACGTCCTCAACCTGGTTGACGAGCTTCCAGACGACGTCGCGCCGGACCGTTCCATCGCCGCTCTTGACCTCGACCCAGACGTGCCGCGGACCGAAGTACATGAGGCAAGACACGACGAACGCTGCCGAAGCGACGATAAGAAGCGCCGTCTGTAGCTCCGCCGCGCCGTCAAAGAACGCGACGACGCTCCCGACCATCGCCGCGCCGAGCGAGATCTGCGACGTTCGCCTCCAAGCTGGGTTCGACACGATCGCGTGCACGTCGACCTCGTGGCCATGCGCCGCGACGCGGCCGCGCTGCCGAACGCGCTTCTCGGTGAACCGCGCGCCTCGCTTCTTCAACCAACGCTCGACCGCGTTCTCGAAGCTGATGCCGTTGTTCATCGATCTCTCCACGCCTGTACTTCGCCGATCAACTCCTCGAGCATGTCTGTCGCCTCGCGCTGACGAAGCTCCTTCTGCCAGCGGTCGTTCTCGTTGATGCCGAAGGCGTCGGTGGCGTACATCGATTCGCGGGCCCGTCTGTCCTGCAGGATCCGCCTGGCCGCAACGAGGTTCGTTGGCTCCGGCTTCTCATCGTCGTCCTCACGCTTCCGAGCGTGCATCTCGTCCGTCTTACGCAGCTCGTCGTACAGATCCTCGAGCTTCGTCTCGCAGATGTAGTGCAGTTGCGGATCGTAGAGCTTCTCGAGGCCGTTCTGCAGCGCATCGAAGAGGGCGTGTTCACGCTCGGTCGTCGGTAAGCCGCCGATAGGTTTCTGCGCTTCGAGATACGCGCGGGTGATTGCACTCGGCTTCGGGTTGGCGTTCACGAGACAACCCGCCGGCTTCCATTCTTGATGCGTGAGATGGCGGCGATGCTGACGTCGTATTCGCCCGCCAGTACACTGCCGCGCTCGCCATTCGCGAGACGATCGCGGATGCGCTTGATCTGGGCAGCGGTCAACGTCGTGCTCGCGGGCGCACTCCGTAGACTGTCGATGCCACGCAGGATCTCCGGATTCTCGGCGAGATGCCTGTAGAGCGCGCGAAGACTGATTCCAAGCTCCTCGGCAGACTTCGCGCGATGGCCCTTGTGCTTCCGTAGCGCCGACTGGCACTGGCGGATCCAGATCGCGTTGAGCTTGTCGTTGTTCGGTGCCCTCATGACGTTCCCTTCCTCGTTTCGCTCGTCTCGAGACAACGCACCCTACTTCAGGCCGCCGCCTTCCGACTTGGCAGGCGCCGGAGGCAGAAGCTTGGCAACGCGGGGGTCATCCGATAGAGCCTTGATCGCTGGGCTGACCGTCTTGGTGTACCAGTCGCGCCACTGCTTGTCGGGACCATGGTCCGGCAGCTTGTTGACGTTGACCATCTCGGAGTTCTTCTGCAGAGCCGCGTGCGCGCTGTTGACTCGGCGCACGTTGCCAGGCAGCGAGGACTTGACCAAGTCCAGATCGTCGACGGTGCCGCGCGCGCCGACGCCGCTGACGTTGCGGATGTCGCGCTTGTACTTCTTCTGCAGGATCGGTCTGCAGCCAGGCAGCTTGCGCCGCAACGTCTCGACGTCCTCGTTGGCCATCCTGGGAGTGTGACTGAAGCCCATGATGTACTTGAGGATGATGTTGTACGGGATGATCGTGTACGGGGTCTTCTTCGCTGCCCAGTCGAGAAGAAAGGCGATCCGGTGCGAAATCGACATCGTCATGTCGATCTTGAAGCCCCGGAAGAAGCCGTTCCAGTCGCTGACCGTGCTGCCGCTGCCGCCGCTGCTATTCATGCTCGTCTCCATGTTGACCTGACTCCTGGTTCTTCGTTGCGCTGTCTTTCGCTTGATAGCTCTCTTCGATGACACGCATCGCGCCGACGACCGCGTCATACCGGTCGTGTGACGCGTCACCGGTGACGTCCGGATGGTACTCACGCGCCAGACGTCGGAAGTTCTTCTTCGCCGTCACGTACACCGCGTGGTCGACGTACTCACCAGGAGACGGAGGGTCGACGCTCAGTAGGTGACACGCCCCCCGAAGCTTCTTGCGTTCGCTCGCTGCGCTGGCCACCGGAGCATTGTTGAGCGACGCGTTCTGCTTGGCATTGCGGATGCGGCTGTTCAGAAGACTCATCATGCCGTTGATCTCGATCTCGATCTGCGACCGCAGACCGTCGCGCATGTGCACGTCCCCAATCCCGTGCAGTTCCGCATCGACGACGCGCTTGACGGCCGCTCGAACGGCTCCCCACAGCTCGCGCGACGACTGAACGCGTTTTGCTACGTTGGCCGGATCACGTCGGTCGCGTCCTGGCTTGTCACCTCGCGCGAAACCTTTCGGGCGTGCGGGCCTCTTGCGAAACGTACCTTCCGGAGTCTCGTGCTTGAGCCACGTGTCGTATTCCGCCAGCTCACGGACTATGGCTTCCCGAAGCGTGCACGTCTCGGCGATGGCTCGCAACCGTGCTCGCGTCAGAACCGATCCAGCGCTCTGCAGAAGCATTCGCTCCGGTCCGTCGATGCGCTCCCATAGGAGCGCGGCGTCCGGTCCTGCCATCCGGATGGCTGTTCTGACCTCTGAGGTTCTGTACGGCACGTGAAGCTCGTCATGGAGCCAGAGACGCAGGCCGCCCGCTTTGCAACGCGCGGCTCTCGGCACCAGCTCCCACATCCAGCTCTCGATCTCCGCGCGCTCACGCTGCGTGGTCGCGTACGACCAGAGCGCCTTGAGGTTCTCCAGATCGAGCTTAGGGTTGACGGCGTCGCCCATGACCATCACCTTGGTTGCTCCTCTTCGATCGGCTTGAGACCTAGCTCGCGCTCGAGACGCGCGAAGCGCGCGTCCATGCGCAGCATGATGTCGATGAACTGCGACATCCGCGTTGCGATCATCGCGAGCATCTCGATCGGGTTGCCGTCGACGGCCGGCGCTGTCGCCGACATCTCTGGCGCGACCTGCGGCTCCGGCGCCATCGGTGGCGCCTCTGGCTTGTCCGTCTCGAATTTGATCTGTCGAAACGCTCCAGGCCAGATGAGGCCAGCGACCTGTTCCTGCGTGAGCGATCTCACTAGGTCGCGCATGTTCTCCGGCACGATGTACCAAGCGCTCGGACCGTCACCGCGCTTGACGATGTAACCGGCATCGCGGATCCGGTACGCGATCGCGTAGACGTTCCCCGCGACCACGTTGCTTATGTGTGAGATCCGTAGCTTCTCGCTGCTCGCGCCTCGGTCTAGCCAGGCACGTACGTCCGCCAGTAGTTTCGCGTCTCGCGCCGCCTTCGACCGCGGGATCGGAACAGGAGGATGAGGCTTGCGTCGCATCGGCGGCGGCACGTCGTCGTCGTTGTCGGCCACCTTCGCAGGCTCCTTTGTCGGCTCCCCGTCGTCGACCGGTGCCGTAAAGCGCATCTCGTCGTCTTCAAAGCCGGGCTCTCGTTGGTGGATCTGTCGTTCTTCATCGGTCAGATCGGTGAGCGCGATGGCCACGAGCTGACCATCGGTCACGTCTGTGCGAGCCAGATCCTTGAGCTTCAACGTTGCGGTAGCTCCACCGGACGCGCCCTCCTTGACCACGATCAGGTTGCGCGCCTTGAGTCGTTCCACGATCTCTTGACGACGGTGCCCTGACAGTTGCGCGTTGGGCGTCATCTGACCGGCCGGAACGCGTTCGCCACCGACAACGAGACGCGCGAACCAGTGCCGAAGGTCTGACAGCAGCACGTCGGTGTCGTACGGGGTCGTCTTCGGCTTCGGCTCTTCGACCACGCCGGACTTCGCAAGCGCTTGCGCCAGCTGGTTGCCTCGCAGCGGCGCGGTCTTGTCGTGTCGGTACGACTCCGGCCGTCCCTTTCGATCGTTCATGGCCATGGTCATGTTCCTAGACTTCCTTCGCGGTCTTCTTGTCGACGGCGCGCCTGCGCTTGTTGCCGAGTCTCGTCCACGTCTTGCGGTTGCGACGCAGGATCTTCTCGGTGGAACCGAACTGGTGTCGTTGGACCACTGCCGAGCGGATCTCTCGCGTCTCAGTCTTCTTCCGCGGTCGTCGTCGCGCCCCCGCCTTCGGGTGCGCGCGACCAGGACGCGCTCCAGTGTGCTCCCGACCGTCGTCGGTGATGCGGTACTTGCCGTGGCCATCTCCCTCTGCGTAGCCCAGCTTCACCAGGTCCCGGTACGGATGCCGTCCAGCAGGCGAGAATCCGCAGTCGTACCAGCCATCGTGACTCTCAAGCTCACGCAGAGCTGCCAGCTGGCTGGCTGTTAGAGCTGGTCTCACGCGGACCCGTGCGCCTTCCTTAGCTCGTCGAGCATCTCGCGCTTCTCGCGTTCGAGCTTGGCGCGACTGATCTTGAAGTACGCCGCCAACAGCGTCTCAATGCGGAAGCTTGCTGGGACTAGCAGATCCTTGCCACCGCGACGGTCACTGCCGATGTACTCCGCAATCACGTAGCGGCCCGCTCCCTGCAGCCACTCCAGGAACTCGCCGCATACCTGCGACTTGTCTTTGATAGCGCTCAGGCGCTCGTGCTCCGGATATTTCTTCACGCCACCCTCCGCGCCAGCACGAACCGGCCGCTTCCGCCTGACCAGATGACTTCGATGGCTGCGTCATCTTCCTCGCGCGTCAGCTGGAAGCCGTCTCTGAACAGGCGTGCCGCCGTTTCGATCTCGTAGCGGTGCTCGACGTACATGACACCGTCGCTCCAGTATGCCCTGAAGAGCTGGCGCATGCGCGCCGCAGCCTTCTCGCTCGTCGGCCGGAAGCTCCACACGGTGCCCGAGCCGATCTTGTTGATCTGCACCTTCATCACCCACCTCCAAACCGTTGCGCTGTTGTCGAACCTACTGACTACCGAGTCACGTGTCAACTATGTCACTTTGGGTCGACACGACGGTAGCTTCATCGGCGCACCCCGCGTGGCAAACGGTCGTTGAGACCGTCGAGGATCTTGTGCATGTGTCGCTCGACCGCTTCCGCGGTGCGGTTGGGCAGATCTGCGTGGGTGTTCGGGTGCTCGTGCATGTAGTCCACGCCGTTCGCCATGTCGGACCGGCAGGCGTCGATGATGTTGAGCAGCGCGATCTGCTTTGCGGTGAGCTTCGTCGCGCCTTTCGGGCGCGGACGACCGCAGGTATCGGCGTGGACGAAGGCTCCTTCCTGAACGAATCCGCCGCAGGTGCATGAGATGGTCTTCACGGCGCGACCTTCCGCTCCGCCTGCCGCTCCTGCTCGTGCCGCACCCCGAACGCGACCGCCTCGCGCGCTCGCTCCGCCTTGCGTGCGATCCACGCGCGCTGCGCCCGACACGCGCGCACGTAGCCGCGAAGGATCCACCGGTCCTTGGCGGTGACGCCGCGTCCACACATCGCCGGCAGATCGAAGTGTGTCGGTGGCAGGTAGCCGAGCCGCATGAACGCTTCACAGATCTCCCAGCTCAGATCCGTGCCGCCGCCGGAAAGCGCGAGCGCCGCGTTCTTGTCGTCGCCGTCGAACCGGACGATCACGAGCGGCAGGTTCTTGATGGCCAGACACGCCTTGTGGATGTCTGCAGGGAACGCCGGCAGAGGGTAGTAGTAGCTCATCATCGGGCCTTCCGACTCATTGAGCGTGCCGGGACACTTGCTCGTACCATTGCGGTCGTGCGTGTCGCCACCGCCGCTGTTGCACGTGTCGTACTTGCCGCACTTCTGGCACTCGACAGCCTCCCACCATTCCCATTCGCCATCGCCATCGCCGACCTGATGTGCGGTCCAGTCGTAACTGATCGGCTGCGTCTCGATCGCTGCGCAGCTCAATTCTGACACCTTCGGACGACGTTTCATTGTCCTTGCTCCTTCACCATGATCTTCAACATGTACGCGTTCGTGAACGCAGCCGTTGCCTCGTCGAGACGGCGGAGCGCCGTTTGCAGATCCGTCAAGTCGTGCGGCTTCACGATCACGCTGTAGCGACCGTCGCGTACCGCGCCGCCACACAGCTGGCGCGCTTTTGAGACAACGACGATCTCTGCGTTGCTCACGTTTCGTTTGAGAAGCTCGAGATCAGTGTCCACGGCTCACCGACTCCCTTCGCGTGTGCAGCACGTGACCGAGCGCGCGACCGAACGTCGCCGTCCAGCGACGCCACGAGAACTGCGAGCACGAACAGCCAGCCAGCTTGCAGCAGCCGTGACCGTCACCAGAGACGGCGAGGTCGGTGTGCTCGGAGCCGGTACCGTCACCGGTGTGGCCGCAGGTGCAGATGCTCTTGAACGTGAGCCAGTTGCGGCAGAGCCGCTGAGCGGGCGAAAGATCGAATGCGATGGCCATGATGTCCTCCATGTGCGCTTGTTCGTGAGGCTGAGGGGCCGCGCGACCGTGCGTCCGTTGCGCTGTGATGGGTCACGGCTGGCGCCGTCGACCACCTCCGACGCGGGTCACGCGGCCTCCGAGGCTCACGATTGCTTCCTCACTGGTGTGAACGTCTTGTAGAAACCTGCGAAGTCCATGAAGCCGCGGACGCCGCCGTAGTGCCGGTACGAAACACCCTTCGGTTCGACCGCAGTCACCTTGATGCGCGACGGGACCCTGTTCGTCTTGTGCTGCCAGAGGTCGCCGACCTTCGGGTCCTGTTGCTCGCCATGCTCGAGTACGATGATGATGTGGGATCCGCACGAGCACTGACGCTGCTCGTGCACTTCGCCCCACTCCATCGAGTAGACCGTCTTGTCCGGAAGCGTCTCCCACTGCTCGCGGCTGTAGACTTTGCCGCACGCGCACCGCTTCATGAAAACTTGCGTCGCGTTCACGGCGCACCTTCCGGATCTGCGACGATGTCGCCAGTCTCGAGGTCCACGACGCCGACGAGCACGTATCGCCAGCCGAGCGCGTGCTGCGTGTCCGGACACTTCTCGGGCGGCGTCTTGAACGTGCAGTCCGGGCCGTACTTGATGAACTGCAGGTGGCCGACGTTGCTCGCTCCGAGGTCGTGGTTTTGAAAACAAGCCCACGAGCCGCCTCGTTCGCGCATGGTTGCCAACGCCTCGTCGGTCGGGCGCTCATTGCCGAGGATCTTGGCCGTCACGGCAGCACCTCCCACTCGCCGACCTTGTTGCCGTTGCGGTCGATGACGCGGCCCGACGGGCAGTCGCTCATCTCGTCGGCATCCGCCGTCTCGTCGTGCTCGGCGATACGGTCCAGCGTGCCAGCCAGCTTGCGTAGTGCGCTCGCGACGTCGCCCACGCCCTGCATGGCGTCGTTACCAAGCTCGATGGCCAGCGTGAACTTCACGACGGCACCGTCTCGCCTGCGATGCGCCACCCGAGCACGCTCGTCGCGAAGACGACGCCCACGTTGGGGCTGCGCACGCGCGCCTGGTCACCGGTGTCGACCGCGCGTTCGGCGGCTGCCTGCAGCGCCTTGTCGCGCGCGGCCTCGGCGCGACCGTGGACGGTCTGGTGATGCGTCCAGCGCCAGCCGTTGTCCCTGTTGCGGATCTCTACGATGAACGTTGCCATGGCGAGCCTCCTCATTTCGCCACGCCGCGATGCGTACGCAGCGGCTTGGCGGCCTGGATGATGCGAATCGCTTCGTCGGTGTCTCCAGCGCGTTCGCTGGCGAGCGCCTTAGACGGAAGTACGTGACACTCGTGACCGACCGGTTTGCCGTCGTGCAGACGGTGTCCCTTGTTGCAGTATGAAGTGCAGTAGATGTGCGGTTCCATGACGCCCTCAGATCTTGTCGAACACCAGGTCCACCGCCGCGGTGTCCCGGCTCACGTCGTCGATACGCGCGACCTCGTGGCAGTAGCTCTTGAGCACCGCCTCACCGCTGCCGCCAATGAGCACCCCGTAGATGTGCGCGCCGAGCTTGTTGGCGCGCGCCAGAAGCGCTGCCGCTCCGTCGCTGCGTGCCACGGCATCGGTCACCAGGACCACGTCCGCCCTGTGGAACACCGTCTGCTTCTCGACGAAGTCAAGGGCCGCCACGATCGGCACGTCGAAGTCGGTGCCGCCGAACGGCTCGCGGCTGAGAAGATCGAGCAGCTTGACTGGATCGACCAGGTCGACCTTCGGGGCGCGCAGCTCCTCGACGACCGCGCCGTTGAAGAGGATGACACCGAAGGAGCGCTTGTCGCGGCGTGCGCTGTCGAGCAGTGCCAGCACGACAGCCTTGCCCCAGGTGTCCTTGTCACCGTGCATCGAGCCCGAGATGTCCAGCGCGATGACGATCGGACCCTTCGCGGCCTTGTCGGTGCCGCGCAGCTTGTAGCCGAGCGCGGACCGTTCGATGACGCGGCGAAGTAGGTCGGTCGCGCGGGTCGGGTCGCCGAGCGCGGACAGCTCGGTCGGCAATAGGCGCGCGACATCGCCGGTCTGCTCGACGCCCACCAGCTCCGAGCGGGCGTACTCCGACCGCGTGGCCCGCTTGGCACGCGCTGTGGCCTGCAGACGGCCCGCTAGCTCGATGATCTTCTGCAGCTTGGTCGAGTTCTTGACCTTGCGAGCCAGCGCCAGCGCCACGCCCGGGTTGAGGGTGCCGCCAGCTGCCGTCCCAGGCCCGTACCCGAGCGCCGCAGCGGCCGCCTGGGCGTCGTCGATGGCCTCCTGCGCCCCCGCAATCGCCCCGCGCAGCGCCTGACGGACCTTGCTCTCATCGAGGCCCCCGGCCTGCGCGGCGACGCCTTCGGCGGCCTTGTACGCCTCGCCAGCGGCCTTGCCGACCTGCTCCGGGCCGACCGCGCCCTGCTCGGCGAGGTCCTTCATCCCGTCGAGGATGCGGTCCGCGGCGTCGGCGTCCGGCGGGGGCTCGTCCTTGCGGTCCGGAAGCGTGCTCGCGACGCTCTCACCGATCGCCGTCGCTGCCATCCCCGACCAGAGCGGGTCGCGAAGCGTCTGCTTGCGCAGCGTGTCGAACTCCGGCAGCTCCGAGGCCAGATCGTGCAGCTTGGCCCGGACTGCAGCGGCCGCGCCGCGCGCCTCGACCGGGACCTCATTGGGCGACTCCGAGTACAGGCGGTGGTACAGCTCCGGCACGAACCCGTCGCCGAAGCCGGCGACCTTGGTCTCGCCCAGCGCCGAGACGCGGGCAACCTCGGGGGTCGCCGTCGCGTACTCGGCCAGAAGCTCGCGGTGCCAGGCCGGCACCTGAAAGCAGCTTTCGCGGGGGATGGTCATAGCAGTTGCCTCACGACTCAGGTTAGTGACGCTCGCGGCACGTGTCAAGCGACCTACAGGTCGATCCCCGCTGCCCTGGCAGCCAGCTTGCTCGTCTCCTTGCGGATCTCGGCGACCTCGGCGCGGGCCGAGACGACCTTGCGGGTCGCCGGCAGGCCCTCGAGCCGCGTGGCGATGTCCTTGAGGTCCTGGTTGACGCTCGAGACCTTCGACAGAAACTTCGCCTTCGAGGACGGATCCCGGTCGTCGATGCTCGGCAGGGTCGACCTCAACTCCTTGGCAGAATCCAGATCCTTGACCGCCTGCGCGCCCGCCGGGTTGACCGTCTCCTGGATGATGCGCGCGACGTTGGTGCGCTCGTCCGGCGTCCTCCAGAGGACGTCTTCCAGGCACTCGAGGTCCTCCGGCTCGGCGACCGTACGGCCCTCGAGATGCGCGGTGGCGCGTACGAGCGACACGCACTGCCTCCAGCGTCGATCGCTGACCTTGAAGCCGCTGTCGCGCACCTTGTAGCGCAGGTCCACAAGCGCCGTCTGCACGTCCGCCGGCAGCGTGACCGCACGAACCTTCGCCTGCTCGGCCTTGAGGTCGATCTTGACCGTCGGAGCGACCGGCGTGGGATTGAAGACCATCGCCTGGAACGCGTCACGGTCGGACACGTACTGCGTGACCACGCGGACCAGGAAGCGGTCGTACAGCGCCGCCAACTCGCTCTCACTCTCGGGCAGCTCGTTCGAGGCCCCGGCCAGCGAAACAAGCGGGACATCCGTGGGCTTGCCGTCGTCGTGGAACACGCGCTCGTTGGTGATGGTGAGGAGCGCGTTGAGGATGCCGCTGTTGCTCTTCCAGATCTCGTCGAGGAACGCGACCTCAGCTCCCGGCAGGTACGAGCCGCGCGTGGCCCGCGTGTACTGGTCGTTCTGCAGGCCCTTGATGCTCAGCGGACCGAAGACCTCTTCCGGGGTCGTGAACCGCGTCATCAGGTACTCCCAGTAGGACAGCCCGAGTGCCTGAGCGAAGCAGCGGACGAGCAGCGACTTGCCCGTGCCGGGCTCGCCGAGCAGAAAGACGTGCTCGCCGGCCAGGAACGCTCGCGCGATGGCGCGGATGACGCCCTTGCGCTCCGCGAACGAGACGTTGAGCTGGTCGCAGAGCGCCGCCATCGTGCCGACGGACGCCGAAACCTTGGGGACCGCTGCAGTGACACTGGATCGAGCCGCCATGGGACACCTCCTGTTGCGCACGGTCACTGTAGTGACGCAATCGGCATGCGTCAAGCACACGAGCACTCTTTTCTGCCAGCTGGCTGGCTGTTAGATGTACGTTCTGTCGATCCAGCGCGTTTTGCTGGGTAAACCGCGCGGCTAACAATTCTACCAGCTCACTGTTGACACCTGCCAGAAACGTCACTAATGTGACTTTCAGCGCAACGGAACTCTTTTCGGACGGAGGTGACTCATGGCACGCAAGGCAAGGGCAACGGTTCGGGCGGCAGCGGACAAGGCGCGCGAGGCGCTCCTGGCGTCCGCGGGCAAGATCGACACGGAAGACGACCGTCTCGGTGACCTGGTCCTCTACGACCTGGTCTCGGGCTTCCGCAAGTCGGTTCGGGCGGTGAGCGCGGTCTTTGCTGCGCACGGTCTTGAGCCGAAGGAAGTGCTCCCGATGCCGCCGGACTGGGGCGTCGCGTTCGGACGCGCTCTCGAGCAGGTTTCGGCGCGCATCCGCGTGCAGGGCTACAAGCTCATCCCTGCCAAGGACGGCCCGAAGGGCGAACGCCGCATCGCCGTGGTCGCGGTCCACGCCAACAAGACCGTGACGACCAAGGATCTGGCGACGATCTGCTGCCCGACGAGCAAGGACGACGCGCCGCCGTTCGTCGAGCGCGGCGAGGACCGCACGGCGCGCAAGTTCGCGCGCGAAGTTGTCGAGGCGACCGAGGCCATGTACCAGGTCTACACGACCGACGACATCCGCGTGGCCGTCGTCGAGCACATCGACCGCTGGTTCGGGCTGCCCTTGCGCAAGCAGCCGCCGTACGTCGCCTACTGGGTGCCGGCAGCGGGTTCCAAGGAGATCCGCAACCTGCGCGAGGCCGTCGAGGAGTGTGGCGCGGGCGAGATCGAGCTGTTCACCGGCTACGGCAGCGACCGCGAGAGCAAGCGCGCCATCGTCAACACTGTCAACAAGGGGCTCGAGAGCCAGCTCAACGAGTTCAAGGCTGACGTGCAGACCTACCTCGACAAGGACGCCATCTCGACGCGCGTCTCGACGATGGAGGAGCTGATCGAGGAGTCCAAGCGGCTGCGTGAGCGTGCGGGCCTGTACCGAAGCATCCTCGGCGCGGCCGTCGAGAGCGTCGACTCGCAGTACAAGGCTGTCGAGAAGAAGGTCAAGAAGCACCTCGGCATCGTCGAAGACGCGCACGCCGAGGTGGCGTGATGGCAGAGGCGCGCAAGCGCTTCCACGTGTACGACCGCGAGGGGTTCCTCGCGGCGTACGCGGATGTGAAGGTTGCATGCCGCCAGGCAGCGATCGGTGCACGTCGCCACCGGCAGGAACGCCGCGTCTACAAGACGGACGTGTTCGCGATCGCGACGCTCGTGGCCGCGTACGGAACCCAGGGGCTCGACATCACCGCATCCGTGAGAGCGAGGCAGTCATGAAAACGCACGAACACGTCGTCAAGTCGATCGTCTACAGCTCTGACGTCGTCCCCGAGATCGTTGGCGCCGGAGAATACGACGCCGAAGTCATCGCCTGGGCCGATGCAAAACCTGTCGTCTGGAAGATCGTCATGGGGACGCGCTCCAAGGTGTTCGGCAAGAACGCCAGCACGTACTGCGGTTACGAGCGCGGCGATTCGCCACGCGGCGCGCTCGCTCGCGCCGGCCGGTTCAAGACGGCGATCGACGACTCTGGAATCTTCGGCTGGCGCGCCCGCTTCACGATGGATCACTACACCGACAAGGGCTTCCGGGGCGGACTCTTTCAGCAGTTCGACGGTACGTACGACCGCGGGTCCATGTACCTCGACTACACGCCGAAGACGCTGGACACCGTCGTCAACCACTTCATCGAATGGTGCAACCTCGGCTACAAGTTCCCGACGGCCGCCCTCAAGCTCGACAAGAAGGTCATCAAGACGTTCAAGGTGAAGCCGTGAAGACGCAGATCCGGTGGGAGTGTCCCAGCGGGTGCGCCGCGGTCCTGGGTCCGCGCAAGCCGAAGAACTACAACGTCTGTCGCTACTGCTTGTCGTGCTCAGCGACGCGCGGCAAGCTCGTGAAGCGGTCGGCGCCCGTGCTCGAGAAACTTCGACGTGAGCGCTTGGCGAAGGTCGCCGCGAAGCGTTCGGCCAAGCTGGCTCGCAAGCACGATCGCGTGGCCCCGGACTACGCCGCGTACTTCACGGCGCATGAGGTCAACCTGTTCGACAAGATGGTCGAGTTCACGCGCCTGCCCGTCTTCAAGGACGATCCGACTCCTGGACGCCAGCCGGTCTATGCGAACGAGCCTGTCCTGCGCGTCCGTCGCTGCTCGAAGAAGCCTCGCAGCCGGTTCGGGTTCTGTCGCTACGGTCGAGACGGTGGCAAGCCGATCATCAGTGTCAGCGTGTGGCCTGGACAGACGCTCGCGTCGCTGCTCGAGACGCTTTTGCACGAGACCGTGCATGCCCACGTCGGATACTCGCCGTTTCGCCATCAAGGCCATCATGGTCCGCGATTCAAGGCGATCCTTCGTGAGGCTTGCGTGCAGGCGTTCGGCGTGCGCCCGCAGCTCAAGACGCGGTTGCACGGCGAGATCACGAAGCTCGTCGATGCCGTTGCCGCTACGGAGGTGAAGCCGTGAAGCTCATACGCGTCATCCACAAGCGTCCCGGTCTGCCCGCAGAGGTCATCGTCATCGACGATTCTCTCGAGGCGATGCGCGCGCTGCTCGATGGTGGCTACCTGTGCGCCATCCGTCTGTCCGAAGACGTACACGGCTACGTCGACGACGAAGGCTTGCTCAAGGAGCTGCCGCTGAACTTCTGGCTGCGTGGCGAACCGATCGTGGGCCCCGCGATCTTCTCGAAGGCCGACGCGCGAGGTGACGAGATCGGTTTCTACAACGTCGCCGAAGCGTTGGATGTGTGCGAACAAATCAACCTCGGCCAGGTGGAGGCCTTCTATGGACCCCGATGAAGCTCTGAAGAACGCGCGACTCGCGCTCGTGCAGCTGCGCTGCGCCGAGGAGGGTCGCGTAGCGATCGAAGCCGGCGACATGCTCGCCGATGCCTTCGAGGCGCTCGACGGCTGGCTAAGTAACGGCGGTTTCCCACCGAAGGACTGGAGAAAGCAATGAGACCGCTCACACAGGAGGAAGTCTTCGAGATGCTCCGGCGCAACGTCGGCAACGAGGATCTCGCCATCCTCGCAAAAAGCCACGAGGCGCTACGCAACCAGGGCGACCGCGTCAACGATCTCGTCGAGCAAGCGATCGACGCTCTGCACAAGGCCAAGCGGCCCACCATGAGGGGATGACCATGAAGATCGAGCTGACCATCAAGACAGACTACCTTCCGAGCTGGGGCGCCAGCGCTGGCTTGCGCGAACTTCTCAGCAACGCGCGCGACGCGAAGGCCGAGTTCGGCGCATCGCTGGACGTGCGGTACCGCAAGGACACCGGCGTACTCGTCATCGAGAACGACGGCTGCACGTTGCCGCACGAGGCGCTGCTCTTTGGCCACACGACCAAGCTCGGACGCGGCGATACCATCGGCCGGTACGGCGAAGGTTTGAAACTCGGTGTTCTAGCCCTCGTTCGTGCCGGTCACGATGTCAAGATCCGTTCTGGCGCCGAAGTCTGGGTCCCGAAGATCGAACGCAGCGACAAGTTTGACGCCAAGGTCCTGGTCTTCTACGTGCATCGCGGACGTGAGGCCAAAGACCGCGTCTCGATCGAGATCGGAAACGTCGCGCGCGAGACCTACGACAACCTCGGCGACCACTTCCTGTTCCTTGGCAAGATCAAGGACAGCGAGCGGGTCGGGACGTCGAGCGGCACGTTGCTGCTGAGCGACCGCTTCAAGGGCAAGCTCTTCGTCAAGGGCGTGTACGTCCAGCGCGAGGACGAGTTCAACTACGGCTACGACCTGTCCGACGCTGAGATCGATCGCGATCGCAAGATGCTTGCACGCTACGACGTCAACTTCCGCGTCTCGCAGATCTGGCAGCGCGCGCTGGTCACGCGGCCGGACCTTCTCGATCCGTTCGCAGCGCTCCTAGCCAAGTCGTCCGGCGATCTGGACGGAATCAACCAGTACAACGCGCCGCTGCTGGACGAGGCGACCAAGGCTGCCGTGGCAGCAGACTTCGTCAAGCGACACGGCTCCGACGCGCTCCCAGTGAGCCAGCTGGCTGAGAGCCAGGAGGTTGCTCACCTGGGCAAGCGCGGCATCGTGTGCCCCGGCCCGCTGCGTCTGATTCTCGAGCAGACGCTCGGCACCGTCGCCGACAACAAGATCAAGCTCGCTGCCGAGGTCGTCAAAACGTACGGCTGGCACGAAATGGACGACGCTGAGCAAGAGAACCTGAAGCGGGCCATCCGCATGGTCAACGTGGCCGAGACGCTCACGCTCGGCGACGTCGACGTGGTCGACTGCCGCGACCCGAACCTGCGAGGCCTCTTCAAGGACGGACGCGTCCTGCTCACCAAGAAGATCCTCGCCGACCGCGATCTCGCGCTGCGCGTCTGCGTGCACGAGACGGCGCACAAGGCTGGCGGTGGCGATGGGGAGAAGAGTCACGTCGCCAACATCGAGCGGATCTGGTCGACGATCGTGGGCGAGCTGACTCGGGGCGAGTCATGAACCAGAACCGTCGCCGTACTGTACAGGGTGCCAAACCAGACGCGAACCGTCGCAGCGCCGTGAAGCGAGCGGTGGCACGCGTGAAGCCAGCCCCGATCATGGACCAGTGCGAGGAGTGCCAAGGCGTTGGCGAAGTTCAGCAGCACTGCGAAGATTGCAACGGCAAACTGACGGATGACAACTTCGCTGCGGACGCAGGTGGCTACGTCTGCAAGACGTGCTTCGCGCGGGAGAACGGAGCATGAGCCAGGCCGCCGCAACGCTGTGCGACCCCTGGGGCATCTGGGACACGCGCGACAACTGCTGGGCACATACGAAGCTCGGCACCGAGGACGCGGCTCGTCGTGGCGCAGCCAACGCCAACTCGACTCTGAACCCGTGGAGCTGCGGCAGCCGGTACGAGCCACGTCCGTTCGTGGAGACCTCGCCATGAGCCAGTCCAGAATCACGCGCGCCGAGAAGATCGATTTCCTGGAGCTTCACGGTTGGATCCGCCTCGTGCGCGACCACGGAGAGAGGCTGCGGTGGCTAGATCCGAAAGACCTGGAGACTGATCTGTTCACTGCGGAAGCGTATGACGTCGCCAAGCGACGAGAACGAGGTGACACATGAACGTCAAGCTTCACATGGTCCGCACCAAGAGGTCGGACGTGCTCTGCGTCGGCTGCGGCAACTTTGGCGCTGAACACGTTGCGCTCCTTGCTGACGGACACGAAACCGACTTCGGCGTCCACCGCAAGTGCACGCCGATGCTGCACGTCAAGCGCGCGAGGAAGGTGGTGGAACATGCCGCGGAGTAACCACAAGAGCGTGCGCGACGCGCGCGAAACCGAGCTGAAGGAGCTGTACAAGCGCCGTCCCGAGCTACGCGACGTCGCGCACGTCGCCGAGATAGCGCACGGACGCTTCGAGGTCACGCTGCGCAGCCTGAACATCTCGCGTCTGGAATCCGCTCTCGACCTGGCGCGCATCGTTCGGATCCACGAGGAGCATCCGGAGCGTGCCGCGTCCCTGGAGACCGGAGGCGGCCATGACTGAGGCCATCCTCGACATCCGCGACGGCCGGTACTTCGCCGCCATCGCCTTCGTCTACGGAGACAAGAACCGCGACTGGCTGTGCTCCGCATGGCGCGACCCGGGCGGCCCGTGGCACATCACCGGTCGCTTCCGGTACATTGCTGACGAGCGCGTGTTCGACAGCGCCGACGAGAAGCGGGAGTTTGGCGCCGTCGACAACCGCGGTCGCAGCGAGGAAGAGATCGTGCAGACGCTGCGTCGGTCGGCCGACGACCTCGTGGTGCGCGGCTTCAACGACAAGCTCGATTGGATCGACGTCAAGTCGGACGACTCCATGACCGTCTTCACGATGCTTGCAGCCAGGCCGTGGGCGCACATCAAGACCGACGCGCCGGTGGGCGACGCATGACCACCGTCGACGCGTTCGTCACCGTCCCGCCTCGCATTCTCACGGCATGGCTGGACGCGTGCCGCTGTCAGATGCGCGCACAGCGAGAGCGGACACGCAAGGCGTGGAAGACAGCCGCCAAGGCGTGGGACGCGCTCACGCGGCTGCATTCGCCCACGGAACCGGATCGCGCGATCTACCGGAGCCTCGCCGTGCAGGCATGGCAACGGGTTGCCCACTGGAGAGACACGTAATGAAGAAGCCGAAGAGGCGCCAGATGCCATGACGAGCACCGAACCTGTCGCGGTGCCCCCGACGTCGGGCGCTTCTCAGGGGGGGTCTGAGAAGACGTCCCGGCGTAAGGGGCGGCGCAAGACTACCGCGAAGAAACGCTGAGCTGCTAGAAAGAAGAACATGAGCTGCCAGTACTGCATCGCCCATCACGGACCCGTCGTTCACCACCTCAAGAGCGGCAAGCAGATGTCGTGGAATCCGAAGGGGCCCATCATCGTCATCTTCGCCCCTGCTGTTCGCTCTGGCCGCGGCGCGAGCGAGGACCGCGTCGAAAACTGGGGCGAGGGCGGATTGACGGCGCGCCTGTTCGTCGGCCTGAGCGTCGGGCAGCAGCCGACCTACAACATCAACGACATCGTGACCGAAACCCGCAACTTCCGTCTGGCGCGCAAGCAACCGGCGGACGCGTCGTTCATTGCCCAGAAGGGCATCTACACCAACGCGGCGACCGGCAGTCAGGTCACCGAGAACAGTGTCCAGATCATCATCTTCGCCGCGCCCGGCGTGACGATGCCTCAGCTGCGCGAACAGATGGAAGAGCTTGGCAAGCACCTTCGGAGGAAGTTCGATCAGGATCAAGTCATCATTGAGTTGCAGGACCGCGGCGTCGTGCAACAAGTCTTCGCTGTCGAGAGGTGATTTCACATGCTGCCAGAAGAGCTTCGCCAACTCATCGTCGAGCGTGCGCCGGAGTACGCGCGGACCAAAGCAATCACCGATGCGGCCGACGCCGACGCCGTGCGATGGTCCGCGTCTGAACGCGAGCGACGCCGTCAACAGCGCCTCGCCTCGCTGCAGGCCATCGTTCACATTTTCGACTGGCTCGGCTCGTCGACGGGTCGTGAGCTGCTCGAGATCATGACCACGTCTGGGCTCGGGCGCGTCACCGTGAGCCACGAGTCGGCCATCTTGTTCAACGGGAGCGTCGAGCTGTACGCCTTCGCCAAGCAGTGGAGCCAGAGGCGCGTGTTTCGCGACGCGCAGGACTTCTCCGACCAGACCGCCGACAGCATCAGCTGCTTCGACGGGCTCGCGATCCGGTTGGCCGCAACGATCTCGGACGGCACGATCCTCAACAAGATCGCTGATCGACTCAAGACGCCGTGAATCCCGTCCCCGGTTGCTGGTACCTCGAGACCACGTCGCTGTCGCGCATGTTTCTCAAGAGCGTGGCGCGCGGTTACGCGTTTCTCAGCTTCGACGAACACTCCGAGGGTGAGATCGTCTGGCCACTCGTCGCGTTCACGACATGTTTTCGCCTGTGCGAGGACCGGCGGTTCAGCTACGTGCTCGAGAGCTGCCCGAACACGTGCCCCACGTGCTTCAGTCCACGCATGGATGCGGCCACGGACCGTGCTTTCATGCTCGCCGACAAGACGCGGACCCGTCGGGACGCTGAGCTACAGACGAAACGACGTCGGGCGGTGCGTGCGCGTCTGAAGGCGCGCCTGCCAGACATGGTGCAGGTCATCCAGACGAGGAAGGCGCGGTGAACGTGTACAGCAACCAGGACATCGCGCTCTTGAACGCAGAGTGGGCGAACGGCGAGTGCCCGACGTGCCGCGCACGACGCACGCTTCTGGACGATGGCACACACGCTCCAGGATGCGAGCACGATCTCGCCCTCGCAGAACGTAGTTTCGCCACCCAGGCCGAGCGCGATGCCGCTCGAAAGCGACTCATCACCGCGTCGGGGCCGACGTTGCCGCCGCCGCCATCCACGGAGACAACGTGAACATCAGCGATACACGGTGCCCATCGTGCGGCCGACCGAACATGCAGATCGCCGAGACGTACTACGAGGACGTGATCTGGTGTCCCAACTGCGGCACGCTCGTCGACGGCGACGGTACTCATGTTCCAGCTACACGTTCTCCTGCGCCTCCGCCGTCGCAGACGGAGACCGCGTGAGCAAGTGTCTCGTCTCCTGGTGTCCTGAACATGGTCTCGACACCGGTTTGCTCCCGGGCCTCTGCGTCGAGCACCGCGACCAGACGCTCGCGAAGCAGCAGGAAGCGCTCGAGAGCACGCGGAACGCGGCGCAGCACATGCCGCAACTGGTGTCGTTCCCGAACGGCTGTTCTACCGATTCTTGGTCTGGTACGGGCCACATCACGCGCCGCGACGGCAGTTGCGACGTGCTCGGATGCCGATACGTTGGAGTGCGCCGCGCCAACGGCAAGGTCTTGTGCGATCAGCACGAACCGAAACGTCTGGAGGACGGCTACGAGCTATGCGACGTCTGCGAAGACCAACTCATGTCCGCGCACAGGCACAAGTAGCCAGCCAGCTCGCAGTTCGTTAGACTCGCGGTCGTGAGCTGCCCGTCGAATCCGCCTGCACCGCAAGGCTATTCCGTGTGGAAGGGATCCGTGCCGCCGCCGCTGTCGTCCTGGGCCGTTCAGCTGCTGAAAACGGTCAACAAGGTGCCGTTCGGGCAGACATGGACGCAGAACTACAGCGGCACGCAGGTCGTCGCGCGCAAGGACTACCACACGTGGCACTACCAGCCCGACGGAACACTTCTCACGAACATCTGTTGGCCAGGGATCACGCTGTACAAGCCGCTTCCGACAGGGTTTGCAAGCGTTGACGACGTCACGAACGTCGAAACAGCGACACCCGACCCTTCGCTCGCCGTCTACGACGTGCAGCCTACCGACTGGAGTCTCGTCGCCGTGAGTGCAGGCGCGATCCTCACTATCTCGGCGCTCTTCGCACTTGCAATCAAGCACGCAGGTCGCGCTGCAAGCGGGAGCAAGCGATGAACAAGGCCACCATCGGCGTTGGCGCCACGACAACGTCGTCGAGCATCGTTCCGGCACTGCTCGCAGGTGGCGCGATCCTCGTGGCGGTCGCCGCGGTCATCGCTGTGGCCACGCGCGACCGTCAGAAGACCGTCGAGGACGAGGCGATGGATGCGTTTCCGCCGCCGCACGGCCGCGCCAACACGCCTGCGCGCAAGATCTTGGCCTACAAGGCGTCCGCAGCGCGCTGTTTCTACCGTGAATTGCGCGACAACTACACGCCGCACGAGGCCGAGAGCATCGTGCAGCGGGCGATCCGCAAGGATCGAGGCTGGCTCGGCGGCTTGGCGCGTGCGGGAGCGTCCGTAAGCGACGGATGCGCTCAGCTGCGGTCGCATACGCCGATGATTTACGGCCTGTAGACGCGCCCACTAGAAGCGCGCGCTGGGCAGCCGTCCTCCGCGAGCGACCGGAGCAGACGGCTGCGCGGCTTGCATCGAGACGCACTTGCCGTTGACCATGATCTGTCCTTGCGGACATACAGGGCCTAGCGGCTTCACTGTCACCGGCGCTGGCGACGGTCCGGTTGATGGCATCACTAGCGCAGCCTGCGCGTACTGGATTGCTTGTGACGCAGCCTGAGAGGCGGCGTACGTGGCCCCCAGCCAGCCGGCGTTCGGAGAACACGTCACTGTCGAATTCCCGGCAGAACCGCTGTACGTACAGTTCTGCCAGTTTATCTCCACCGACAAAGATCCTGCCAAAACCTGCGCCGCGTCACTCTGAAGTGTTTGCAGTATCCCGTTCACCTGGCTCACGTAGCCGTTGGCGCTTGCGTTACGTGCGGCGACGTACTGGACCGCATCCAGAGCGAGTTTTGCGGCCGCAACGAAGGCCTGCATGGTCTGATTCATGTTCTGGTTGTACGCCACACCTTGCGGAAAATTGCCCGCGTCAGGCGTGGACGCCAAGTACGAAGGCGCAAGGCCTGACGCCGACTCACTACCGGTGAACCCGAGTCTGGCCTGTGGCTGCCCGTTCGCAACGTAGACGAGCGCTGCGTACTGAGCCTGCGCTGCGGCGAGCGACTTCTGCGCAGCCGCGACCATCTCGCTGGCTGTCGCGTCGCCAAAACCGACTGCTCCAAGTCCCACCTGCAGCCGCTCGTAGAACCTAGCCTCGAAACTCATGCCCACATCCTCGCGCGGAGGGGGGGGGGCGTCAAGACGCTCGTTCAGCCAGTAGGCTGGCTCATTCCTCGTCGAGCACTGGCGATGCGAACCCGTCCCAGTCGAAACGCAGTTCCCACGGGTCGTGCGGCCGTGGTCCGCTCTCGGGCGGCACCTGATCGATTGAGTCCAGCAGCTCGAACGACGGCGGGGGCGACGGAATCGTCGACGGAGCAGTCGGAAACACGTCTGTGTCGTCAGGATCTCGGTTCACGGCTTGGCGCCCTTCACTACTTCGACGGTGGCCGGCACCGCAAGCGCTCCCACAGCGACGCCCGCGAGCGTTCCCAGGACAGGATGCGTCTTTTTCGCCACGAAGAAGCCCGTGATGCCGCCCAGGATGCCTCCGACGACCGCCACGCCCAGCTCGAACCGCTCCATCGACGTCATCACGCGCCCGTAGTGGTCACCGAGGTCGTCGTGGTGTTCTCCGGCGGAGCCGCCAGGGCGGCCCCCGCGAACGCGCCAGCGGCGGTACCCACGAGCGCAGGCAGCACGAGCGAGGCGACGGCGCTGCCGCTCTGCACGGGCTTGCCCTTGGTCAGCATGCCGCCGACGATCGAACCCACGAAGAGCCCTACGACGCTGCCCACGCCTGCCCAGGCGCCTGTTCCGAGCTTCGAGGACATCAGACGGCTCCCATGCCCGTGAGAATACCCGAGGCCGTCTGGCCAGTCTAGCGAGCTAGCTCACTGAGACAGCATCGGGTGATTCGCGAGCGCCTGCTTCGCGAAATTCAAGCGGTCATCAGCCTTCGAATGCTGCGAGCCCCACTCGCCGGTGTAGCTCGAGAGGTTACCGCTCCAGACCATGCTTCGGCGTGCCAGCACCAGCGCACATCGCGCCGCGTCCACGCGAGAGTTGCTCACCATCTTCGTGTTGCAGAGCGCGTAGACCGGAGACAGCTCGTCGTCGACGGGGTGGATCTGAAAAATCGACCTGGCGATGCCGTGGTCGCAGTCTCCCCAGACGCGCATCGTCTCCTGCCCTTCCTTCGAGGCACGCCACGCCTTGTCGTTGCAGCGCCCGTCGTCGACGTAGGCCGCGTAGCGAGCCCCCTCCCAGTAGCCGAGCGACGCGAGCATCACGACCTTGGCGCTGTCGGTGTTCCATCCGTCGGCCCAGACGCAGTGCTTGAAGCCGTCCTTGAACGTCACCGTCTTGCAGCTTGTGCCGTCGTCCGGCTCGGCGAGAACAGCGAAGGCGAGATCGCTGGCGACGTCGCCATAGTCGACCGCCGGCAGCTTGGCCACGGCGGGGCTCCAGCTGTTCATGACCTCGAGCACGTAGGACCGGAGTCGCTCGTGACGACCGTCGTCGCCGGGGACCACGACCGGCTGACTCACCGCGTCGACGACGATCTGCGGGACTGGCTCAGCCGAAGGCGACGCCGCCTTGCCGATGTCCGGCAAGTCGGGGTCGGCTCGGACCGGGATCGCCAGCGAGAGGGTGACCACGCACGCGGCGAGTCCAGCTACGGCCAGGGAGATGAGGACGTGTGCCTTTTTCATCGGCCGGGTGTACCCCGGGTCCGAAGATGAGGTCAACCGGGCCCATCCTTACTTGGACCTCTTCCCGAGGTACTTCGTCTTGACCTTGCCGTCTTCCCACCACATTGCCTGCAGATATGGCCCGTGCGGGCACGAGTAGCAGTCAGGCTTGCTGCAGCGGATCCACTTCTCCTGGATCTTCGCGTGGGGCGGATAATCGACGACGTCCTCGATCGGACGAGCCCGACCAGACCTCGTCGGCTCTGCCGCGACCCACTGAGGAGTTTTCGCCTTGGTCGACCTCTGGGACCTAAGCTTAGGCTCCAGCTCCGCAGACGGGCTACCAGACGACCTAGGCAAAGGGTTTCCGAGGCTCTTGAACCGGAACCTCGGCGTCTTGGTCGCCTTCTTTACGGATGGGGTCGCTTCACTGACGCGCGCGGTCCGCGTCTTCCGCGCCGGCCCACGTGACGAGGACGCGGACCTGGCGATGAGGATCGCGCCAGCCGCCGCAGCCGCTACGACCAGTGCCGCCTTACCAACCGATGCCGCCGTCGACTCCGCCGGGGGGACCCCAAGGGTCTCGGGCTTGGTCTCGGTCGCCTTCGGGGCCGGCTTTTCGATCCTAGGGAAAGGGAGCCCGGGTAGGCCTTGTGTGACCGCTGCCGCCTTGGCGTCGACGGCCGTCGCTGGCGGGGCCAACGTGGACGACCGAGTCGATGGCGACAACAGTGGCGTTTGGAGGGTCGGCCAGCTCGAGGACGGTGAGGTTTCTGTCTGACCCGAGACCTCTATGTGAGCCTCCCCGTCGACCCTAGGATAAGGGATAGCCGGGGCCGCGACCTCCCTTTCGATCCTGTGGTCGACGATGGCCCGGGTCGCGCGCCCGATCGTCTCGCCTCCTTCGACGCGGTCGCCATCGAGCGGGCCCGCGGCGATCTTCTTGACGCCCTCGTAGACGTGGCGCGCCCCATCATCGGCGACAACTTCGATGACCTTGCTCGCCTTGTAATGGACAACGCCATCGACCGCGGCACGAACGCGGCCCTGGATGCCGACAGGAAGAGGCTCGTAGACCGACTCGACGATGGGATCCTCAGGCTGCGTCTCGGCCGACGCGTCTTCCTCGAGCAGCGCATCGAGAACTTGCTGCGCTTGCTGCGCCTTGATCTTCTCGATGCGATCCAGCTCGGCGCGCATCTCGCGCTCGTGCTGCTTTCGCTTCTGCTCACGCAGACGATCTCGCCACTCCTCACGCCAGACAGGTTCGCAGTTGGTCGCGCGCTGCGTGCCTGCGCCTCCCCCACCAGCGCCAGACTGCTGCTGGCCAGGTAGAACCTTCGGCCGCACTGGCATCGGCGTCGGCGTGGGCGGCACGACGCCCGACGCAGGGCCAAGTCCGTGCGTGACGATGTTCTCGCCGATGCCCGGGATGCCGGCGATCGAGAGGACGTTCACGCGTCAGCCTCTCAAACTTTGCCGCGCTGAGCCGGCGTGCCTGGCGTGTTCACGACGGCGTTGCCGGCGAAGTCCAGAAGCGTCTGCGTGCTCTGCACCGTGACGCCGTCATCCTCGTAGAGTGTGAAGGTCCCAGGCAGACCACCGATCGTTGTCGCCCGGTTGGTATCGTACTGGCGCGCGAGCTTGGCGTCCGGACGCAGCTCGCTCACGAAGATCGTGTCGCTCGCCAGACCGCTAGTGCCGACGCCCGACGAGTTGTACTCGGCGACGAGGATCTGCGGCAGACCTGTCAGTGGTGTGAACCCGAGCAGCGGCACGTTGAGGATCGCCTGGTAGACGCCGTTACCGATGTCGGTCATCGGCTGAAACTTGGTGACCCAGCCCACGGTCTTGAACGTGTAGTCGTTCCAGTCGAGGTAGCTGTTGGTGGTCGGCGTCAGACGCACGGCCACGGTGCATGCCAGGCCAGGCACGCCGCCGACACCGATCAAGTTCACTACCAATTCGAGCGCACCATCGGCGTCGTCCCAGTCGAATTCCAGCGTCCCCATGACGACGATGTTAGCTCAAGTCAGCTGGCTGGTTCTAGCGGCGGTTCCATATCGAGAAACCTCTTCGCGCACGGCGCGCAGAGGCAGCAGTGTCGCGTGTCGCCTTGCGGGTTCATCACGAAAAACGGGACGGTGATGACGTGGTCTTCTACCGCGCCATGACCGTAGAAGCCCATGGCCGCCATGCAGCGCCAGCCGCCGGTGAAGATGGACTCACCAGGCTCGCCGCGCGGCGGCGCCTTGAGGCGTCCGTCTTGCGGATCACGCACCCAGACGCCAGCCATCACTGCCCCGCCTCTCTGCGGCACAGCGCCAGCATCGTCTCCAGATGCGGCTTCTGCACGTCCGGTGTCGTCGGTCGACGCAAGATCTCCTCGTAGCAGAAGACCGCCGCCTTCTTGTTGCCCGCCCAGTACGACGCGATGGCCAGCTCCTGGAGAGACAGCCACGTGTACGCCTCGACGTTCACGAACAGCGAGTCGTTCGGGACAGGCAATTCAGACGCCGTGCGCGCCGCGAGCATGGCGAGCGCGAAGCGCTTCTGCTTCTCATCACGGAGCCAGTTGGCTAGCTCGCAGAGAGGTTCGGCCCGGAACGGACGCAGCTCGTAGGCTCGCATGTACGCAGTGGTCGGATCCTTGCCCTGCTCGCGAATGATGCGTGCAATCTGCAGCGCCGAGAAGAACCGCTCCTCGTCCCAGCCGCCCATGGCGATGCGGCGTTCGTATTCGACGATGGCCTTGTCGCCCTGCTGCGCGTCGCGGTAGCTCTGCGCCAGGTAGAACTGCGCCCGGCAGTCGTCCGGATGATCGATCAGCCACTTCGCCAGGTCCTTGGCGTGCTTCATGTACTTGATCGTGTTCGGATCTCGGTCCTGGTCGCCCGTCGCGAAGCGGTTTCCACCGATGCGGCGGTAGATGATCGAGCTAGCGTCTGCGATCGTGCCGCGAACGGTCAGCTGCTCGTGACGGATCCCTTCGTAGAAGAACCCCTTACCGCTCTTGAACAGCTGGATGCGCGGGTAACGAAGGCCGCCGTCATGGATGAACACCTGGTAGGCGTCGGCGGTGAGGCTTCTGGGGATCTCGCCCTCGATCGTGTCGTCCGGATCGAGGATGAGCACGTAGTCGGTCTTGCGCTCGGCGATGGCGAGCGCCTCATTGCGTGCCGCGGCGATGAAGCCGATGCCGCGCTTCCAGTCGACCTCGGGCGTTTTGCGCTGGTAGACGTCGGCACCGATGGCGCGGCACACGTTCACGGTCTGCTCGCCGCCGTCGACGACCACAGTCATCGCGTCGACCATCTTCATGCACGACACCAGGGCGCGCGCGACGACCGTAGCGCCCTCGTCGCCCTTGGCGATGATGACCAGGCCCACGGTGGGACGACCATCGGCGCGTGCGGGGGCGCGCGCTGCGATCGGCGGCAGCTCGGCGTTCTTGCGGAAGATCATGAACGACGCGAAGCCGGTGTCGAGCAGTAGCTGTTCGAAGTCCTGCAGGTCCTCGTCGATCACCTGCTTGATCGGCGATCCGTTGTTGCCCTTGTCGTCGTACCAACCGTAGTAGTCGTGGATGATGAAGTAGCCGCCAACTCGCACATGCGGCACGTAGCGCGCGACGTCGTTGCGGGCGTCGCCCTTGAGGTGGCTGCCGTCGATGAGCAGCACGTCGATGACGCCCAGACCGCCCGGGTCGACCTCGTCGGAGTACTTGTCGACCTTCTCGACGTAGTCGGTCAGGCCTGCGCGCGAGATCAGATCATCGGCTTCCTTGGTGGGGAAAGGATCGATCGACACGACGCGGCGCTTCTTCTTCGCGAGGAGCTGGCTGTAGTTCACGTCGGGTCGCTGGTGCGCCGCGAGCGGCTCTTTCCAGCCCGCATCGACCATCGCTAGGCCCGACGCGAGCGCGAGCGTCGAGAATCCCTGGAAGCGACCGATCTCGACGACGAGAGCGGCGCGCGTTGATGCCACGATCGCTCGCAGCATCAGGCCGAGACCCATCTCGGAGCCGCCCACGGACAGCGAGCTGCGCAGCAGAGCCAGATGCGACCCGAACTCCGGCGGAAACGGCTCCTTGTTGACGGCCAGAACCTCCTGGCGCATCGTCATCTCGACCGATTGCGGCGGCCGCTGCGGCGTCGGCGTGTCGCGGTACGCGTCGATGACACGCTCCTCGATGGCCGGCGTCGTCTGATCGGGCTTGAGCTTGGTGCGCGCACCGTCTTTGCCGGGCCGCGTCTCGATCGCGCGCTCGATCGATCGGATGTAGCGGTTGTGCGGCGTCCATCCGGGCTCGCGCGTCTGGCGGATGGCCGCCATCGCCTTGGCCGGATCGAATCCGAACGCCGTGCGCAGAGCGAGGTACCCGAACGACGGTCCGCGGGAACCGCCGAGGCGGCAGTGGGTGTACAGAACCGTTTTCGGATCGCTCAGCACCTTGTCGGCGAAGTCCATCGCCTTGTGCAGGAGCGACTCGGAGATGTCCAGACCGTTGTCGTCAAACTCGAGGCGCGCGCGCCTGTCGTCGGGCCACTTGCCTGCGTCGTCGCGCTCGTGCTCCGCGCTCAGAACGTGCGTGACGCCGAGCTTCTCGAGCGACGCGCCGTCTTCGACGCTCATGATCGAGCCGCCGACCAGGACGCGGTCGTGCGCCCAGTACCGACGCGCGGTGCCGCCGCTGACGTGATGCGGCTTTTCGCGCGGCAGGCTGTTCTCGTAGAAGCACACGTGGCCGCCAGCGCGCACGTCGTGCGACTGGAAGCCGAAGACGTAGCGGACGCCGCCCCATCCGGGATGCTCCTCGACCGAGAACTTGCTTCCCGACGTCTTCGCGAAGCTGTCGAAGTAGGCTTCGTTGCTGATCTGGGGATCAGTCTGGTGGTACGGCCACTGCGACGCGATGAGGTACTTCGTGCAGACGGCATGCAGCGCCGGGAAGAGCTTGTTGCGCAGCTCGAGGGGCGCTTCGCTCAGCGACCACGTGGCCACGAACGCGACGCGCTTGCCTTTGAGCATCGGCAAGAGCGCTTCGATGTCCTTCTCGACCAGGAGCGTCGCCGTGCCGTCGCGCAGCATGGGCTCGGTGGCTACCGGAATGCCGCACAGCTGCAGGTAGGCGCGCTGAAACTCTCGGATGTGCGGCAAGTCCAGGATGACGTATGAGCCGCGGAAGCCGTCGTCGTAAAGCATCCGGCAGAAGTTGCCGTGCGCGCCCCCGAACTCGATGATGACGTCGATGTCGTCGGCCAGACGGGTACCCGCCGCACGCTCGTAGCGCATCAGCATGTACGTGTGCTGCACGGTGTTCGGTGAGGCGCCGCTGTCGCGCGAGTAACTGTGCGGGCTGGTGCCGGGCGCCTTTCGCGTGAGCTTCTTCCACCGCGTCTCCCACTGCACGTCGGCACGCAGCGCCTCGTACATCGGGTGAAAGATGTCCAGCTCGCTCTGGTCGACCATGTCGCTCCATGTCAGAAACGATGCAGCGGTCTCCGTGCGTACCTGCTGCGCCACCTTGCCCATCTGCTTGCGCCAGAAGTCGGTGACGGTCGTGTTGTCGACGACGTCGCCGAGCACGATCAGACGCTCCTTGAACTCGGTCATGACCTCGTCGGCGGCCCGGCGCGGCGCTGCCGCACCGCTACCCAGACGCAGCGCGACCTCCCAGTCGGCCGCGAGCGCATCGGGACTGCGATCGGGGACCGTACTGCTGTACCAGCGCTCGCGGTTTTCCTTGCTCTGCCACGCTTCCATGAAGTCGCTCTCGAACTTCTTGGGATCGTCGGTGATGAGCGACGCGTTCTGCACGGCCTCACGGATGGCGCCGAAGCCGTTGACGCAGAGCACGTGCGTGCGCGTCTGGAACTTTTCAGCGAACGCCACACAGCACCCGAACGTCTCGGGCATCGTGTTCACGAAGAACAGACCCTCGGCGGACGCGATGAGCCTGCGGTACTCGATGAGTGACGGCGATCCAACGAACGAGATACCGAGCATCTTGTCGGCGTCGCTGAGACTCTTCGCCTTGTCGCCGTAGAAGTCCGAGAAGCCCGGCACGGCCACGACGAGCTTAGCCTTCGCCAGGATCTTCTTCTTGCCGTTGGGACCGTCGTACTTGCGCTTGAACGCTCGCCACATCTCGAGCGTCGCGTCCAGGCCCTTCATAGGAGCCGACACGTAGACGAAGCGGCCCGGAACCTTCTCCGGTGGCGGCTCGGTGCCGAGATCGTAGTCGAGCGTCGGCGGGATGATAATCTTCTCCTTGGCGTACGTGAAACCGTCCGCCTGCCACTTCGTGTTGACCGCGACCGCCGCTTGACCTGACTCGAGGATGGCGCGGTGCACGTCATACGGCGGGCAGCAGATGTCGGTGGCGCGGATGACGACGCGCTCGGCACGGATGCCGGGCGGCGGCACCGTCATGCGTTCGATCCACAGCGCGCGCGTTGTCATTCCTGTCGCTTGCGCGAGCGGGATGTAGCGGACGCCATCTTCGGTCACCTCGGACGTCACGCCGTTGGCGACGACGACCTTGTGGCCGCGACGCGCGAGAGCGTGGGCGACGAGCACGAGTTCCAGCTCGGAGCCGCCAAGGCCACCGGGACCCTTCGTCGTCGAGTAGCTGAAGCCTGGACCGATCGAGTTGACCAGAAGAGCGTCGGCATCCGTCATCGTTTGCCACGTACTTCGGCGCTCTACCGAGCGCAAGGCTCTGGGGCCGCGTCACGCTCGCTTCGGCCAGCCGGCCTGCGGACAGGCGAGACAGTGCGGATGCGCGGAACGTCCTCCAGCCTTGTCGAGCGCTTGCACGAATGCTCGGTGACGATCCGAGTTCCACAGATCGGCCACAGACGTATCGTGTACGTTGCCAAGCTCGAAGTTGCCCGTCACGTCTTGGCAGCACAGGAGCATGTCGCCGCGGTGGTTGACGATCATTCGAACGATGGGCTCGTAGCAAGGCAGATGCGCGAACTGCGCCGCTAGCTCCTCCGTTGGGTGCAGAGGGCTGAAGTGGGACGCGCAATGCAGCGTACGCGTAATGTTGAGCTTCGTCTGATGGAACAACGTCCGCAGCCAGGTTTCTCGCTCCGTCGCGTCGGCAGGACCTTGCCCAGAGCCATCCAGCTGCTTGTACGGGTACTGAGACGTCGGGTAGATCGCGATGTCCAGCTCCGTAAACTTGCCGTCCAACTCGGCAGCGAGTTCGGGCGTCATGTAGTCGCCGTTGGTGGCGAGCGTGATGCTCGCGAAACCCAGAGCCTTCGCCATCGCAGCGATGTGCGGCACCCGCTTGTCTTCCAGCGGCTCGTTGTAGTGCTGAAGACCTACGGCTCCGCAGCCCATCTCACGAACCTGGAGCATGACGCGGTAGATCACATCGATCGAGAGTTCATGCTCCTCGAACCAGGACTGGACGGCCTTGCGATCGGGGTGCGAGTTCCGGATGCACGCGGCGCACCGACGGTTGCATGTGGAGCGCGTTTCGATCTCGAGCATCAAGAACGTCGGGATCGGTTCGGTGAGGTCGAAGCCAGGCGTCGGGACGTGCTCTTTCCCGACAACGGGGAGATGTGCGCTGATGGGCATGGCTAGTAGACGATGATCAGGTAGCCGGAGCCGCCGTTGCCTGGCAGGCTCCGCCGCCCGCAGCGACCACAAGGATCCGCGTCACGTCGAGCGGACACCGCCACACGCCGGAGTTCTGAAAGATCTGCGAGTTGAGGGACATGATCGATCTCCGTTAGAACGTGATGAATAGCAGCCCGTCGCTGCCCTTGCCGCCGTTGCCGCCGGTGCCACCGAGACCGCCTGATGTCCCGCCGACTCCGCCTCCGCCACCGCCGCCACCGCCGCCGCCACCACGACCTCCGAAACCGGCGGCGCCGCTCGCTCCGCTTCCGCCCGGGCTCGAATTAGCCCCTTCTGTCGCGCCGGAGCCGCCATTGCCGCCACCTCCACCCAGACCACCGGATCCTGTGGTTGCACCTGCTGGACCGTATTCATCGCCGCCTCCACCGATGCCTCCGCCTCCACCGCCTCCGCCACCAGCCCCACTTGTTACGCCACCGCCACCTGATGCGCCTGCTGCGCCTGCTGTTGATCCGTTGACGGACATGGATGCGGTCGTGGTCCCAAAAATTAGAGGGTAGCCTCCTGCGCCCCCGGCTCCTGCTGCACCAACTTTACCAGTTTGACCACCGGCTCCGCCGCCACCGGACGCATTGGTTATAGTGACCCACGCCGGATAGCCCGCTGCAGCGTTTGCAGCAGCGCCAGCGGCGCCTGCTGCTCCCGCAGCGGGGGCGCCGCCTGAACCGCCAAGGCCACCAGCTGCACCGAGACCATCGCCGACGTCTTGAGCGTTGCTAGCGAAGACAATCAGTGCCGCCTGTCCGGCCGTTCCTCCGAACGATGTTGCCGCGCCTCGAGCGCCGGTCACTCCAGCGACGCCGTTGCCGCCTGCTGCAGATGTACTTGTGCCACCAGCGCCACCGGTTCCGCCAGCGCCACCGGCACCAACTGTCAAACCATATACTGTGTTGAACGTGAGCCAGATCTGGGCCTCCTGAGAGACGGCCGGCCCGCCTGCGCCGCCGCCGCCGCCACCGCCACCCGCGATCACCGCGCCTAGCGTGAGTCCACCAGATGCTCCATGCCCACCGCCGCCGCCTCCGCCACCACCCGCGCCGGGGCGCCCGAGGATACGCGCCAGAAACGTCCCGCCCGTCGGACCCGACGGCGTCCATTGCGTGTAGCCGGCCGTCGTGAATAGAACCGCCGTGACCGAGTAGCCGCCAGTCGGTCCTGTCGGACCTGTGGCACCAGCGGCCCCAGTCGGTCCAGTCGGCCCCGTGGCCCCAGCTGCGCCTGTGGGCCCCGTGGCGCCCTGTGCGCCGGTAGCTCCAGCAGGACCCGTTGCGCCCTGGGCTCCAGTCGCACCGGTCGGGCCGATCAGGCCCGCTGGGCTGACGTTCGCGGGACTCAGGATCGTCACGCCGCTCGCCGCGTTGCCCGGGTAGCCGCTGTTCTGCAGCCACACTCCCGTCGTGCCGACCGTCGACAGCACGCTCATGTAGCCGCCGATGGTGCCGCCCGACGTGCCGCCCGCGCCGACGTAGACCTCTTGCTGCGCGACCATCCACGACGCCTGCGCGACAGCGACTTGCACGCTGCTGCCCGACGCCGGCATCGTGAATCCAGCCGTCGTATTCGTGAACGCGTTGATTCCGGACGCGCCGGTCGCGCCAGTGGAGCCCGTGGGGCCCGCGGGGCCCGCGGGGCCTGTGGGTCCTGTCGCTCCGGCTGGACCCGTGGGTCCCGTGGCGCCGGCCGCGCCGGTCGGACCTGTGGGCCCAGTCGCACCCGCAGGACCTGTAGGACCCGTTGCACCTTGAGCACCTGTCGGTCCCGTCGCGCCCTGAACGCCACCCGGCGACACCGGGGACGGGTTGAGTATCGTTGCGCCCGGCGTAGCGTTCCCGATGTCGCCGGTGTTCGTGAGCCAGACGCCAGTCACACCCGTGAAGGTGCCGACGGTGTAGTAGCCACCTGCGGTGCCGCCTGCCGTCGGGCCGCCGACAAACACCGTCTGCTGAGTCGCCATCCATGCGTCGTCGACCACGGCGACTAGAACCGTCCCGCCCGATGCGGGTTGCACGAAGTCGACGGTCGTCGTGGTGAAAGCATCGATGCCGCTTGCACCCGTCGGACCCGTCGGACCCGTCGGGCCGGTCGCGCCAGCGGGCCCCGTAGGACCTGTCGCACCTGCGGGGCCTGTAGGACCCGTCGCGCCAGCCGGCCCCGTGGCTCCAGCGGGTCCAGTCGGACCTGTTGCCCCTGCAGCACCCGTGGGTCCCGTCGGTCCGGCGGTTCCTGTCGCGCCCTGAGCGCCCGTGGGACCAGTCGGACCGATGATCCCCGCGGGTGTCACCGGCGCAGGACTGAGGATCGTAACTCCCGCGGCAGCGTTGCCTGGGTAGCCACTGTTCGAGAGCCACGCGCCCGTGACGCCCGTCGTCGAAAGCACTGAGAAGTATCCGCCGACCGTTCCACCCGACGTGGCTCCCGGTCCAACGAAGACCTCTTGCCCGATCGCCATCCAGCTTGCTTGCGCGAGCGCGACCTGCACCGAGCTACCGCTCGCTGGCATCGTGAAACCAGCCGTGGTCGTCGTGAAGGCGTTGATGCCACTCGCACCGGTGGGACCTGTCGGCCCGGTCGCTCCCGCTGGACCCGTGGCGCCAGCGGGACCCGTCGCTCCCGTCGCGCCGGTAGGACCTGTTGCGCCCGTTGCTCCAGCGGCTCCGGTGGCTCCCTGCGCGCCCGTGGCGCCTGCAGGACCAGTCGCGCCTGTCGCTCCCGCTGCACCTGTCGCGCCCGCAGTTCCTGTCGCGCCAGTAGCACCCTGCACGCCACCCGGAGAGACCGGCGACGGCTCGAGGATGGTCGCGCCCGGCGTCGCGTTGCCCAGGTCGCCGGTGTTGGTCAGCCAGACTCCGGTGATGCCTGTGAACGTGCCGACCGTGTAGTAGCCTCCTGCCGTTCCACCCGCCGTGGGTCCTCCGACGAAGACGGTTTGTTGCGTCGCCATCCACGCGTCGTCCACAACCGCAACGAGTACGGTGCTGCCGGACGCCGGCTGGACGAAATCGGCTGTCGTGGTCGTGAACGCATTGATCCCTGATGCGCCCGTCGGCCCTGTGGGTCCGATCGATCCAGTCGGCCCTGCCGGACCCGTCGCTCCTGCCGGGCCCGTGGGACCGGTTGCACCCGCCGGACCTGTCGCTCCCTGAGCACCCGTAGCGCCTTGTGCTCCAGTAGCACCTTGCGCTCCGGTCGCTCCCGCGGGGCCGGTGGCTCCTTGCGCACCCGTGGCGCCCGTTGCTCCAGCGCTGCCTGTTGGTCCTGTCGGCCCTGTGGCGCCAGTCGCGCCCGCGCTTCCTGTCGCACCGGTCGCTCCCGTCGGCCCCTGCACGCCACCCGGCGAAACATCCGACGTCGCACCGATCGTCGTGCCCACTGGCGCGTTGCCGATGTCGCCGGTGTTCGTGAAGACGCCGCCTGTCGTGCCGGTGACGGTGTCGGCGACGTAGTAACCAGCGACCGTTGCTCCCGCGGTCGGACCTGCGATGAAGACGACTTGACCGATCGCGATCCACGCGCTCATCGCCATCGCGATGGCGACCGTTCCGCCTGCAGCGGGCGCTTGGAAATCGGCGGTCGTGATCGTGAACGCGTTGATGCCGCTGGCGCCCGTGGAACCTGTTGGACCCGTTGCGCCGGCCGCGCCGGTCGCGCCAGCAGGACCCGTGGCGCCCTGCGCGCCGGTAGGTCCTGTCGGGCCTGTGGCGCCTGCAGATCCTGTCGGTCCAGCGGGGCCTGTCGCTCCCGCATCGCCCGTCGGACCTGTCGGACCTGTGGCACCAGCAGAACCTGTAGCCCCCGCGGGACCGGTTGCGCCTGCAGGACCCGTCGGCCCTGTGGCTCCCGTCGCTCCAGCGGATCCAGTTGCACCAGCGGGACCCGTCGGGCCCGTTGCGCCTGTGGCGCCAGCTGTTCCTGTCGGCCCCGTGGGACCCGTCGATCCCGCGCCGCTAGGACCTGTCGGGCCCGTCGGACCCGTGGGGCCGGCCGGACCGGTCGGTCCGCCTGCCGTGCCTCCAAGAAGGATCTCCGCCACGCTCGGCTCACCTTACCCGCCGCGTGTGCGGTCCACAATGCTTCGCGAGCCAGCTGGCTTTTGCGGCTGTTTGCGAGCTAGCTCACCGAGGCCGGGCGCGCGCTGACGCTGCATCCACCGTCGATGCGCTCGGCGGGGGCGGTGGCGGTGGCAACGTCACCGCCGTGAACGTCGCTTCCGCTATCGGAGTATGCGACGATGCCGACGACTCCGTCGGCACGAGCACGACCTTCGGCGGCGGTGAACCGGTGATGAAGTGCCCGATCGCCCACGCAGCGACAGCCGGAGCGGCGATGATCGCAACGCGCTTGGCGAGCGTCGACATCCCGACGTCGAGCCACGCGGGCCGCATGCTACTGGTGCTGCCTCTGCGATGACGATCGCCGACGTCGAAGTTGACCTGCACGGGGATGGCCGGCGGCGTCGGCAACCCGACCGCAGGCAGGATGTTGTGGCGCCCCGTGCCAGAGGCTCCGCCGAATTCGCGTTCGGCATTGCGCGCGCCGTCGATCCTCGCGATCTTCTCTCGCGTCCGCGCGTGCGCGTCACGCACTTCGCCGATCTCTTCGCGCAACGCCGATGCGACGTCTGCGTCGTCGCGCGCGTGCATGTCGAGCTTGTCGCCGACCTTGTCGACCTTGGCGTGAAGACCGCTGATGCCGTCACCGGTCTCTTTACGCATGTCTCGCAGAAGAGCAATGATCTCATCTCGCTCGGCCATGTTGCGAGACCATTGTGCCACGGTCCAGACGGCACCAGCAAGCCAGCTGGCTGATCAGTCGGCCGTAGCCAGAACGACGCGTCGACCCAACTTGTCGGCCGTGGCGATGTTCACGTCGAACTCGACTCCGCCGATCGTGATTGCTGGGTAGCCCTGACGCATCGCCACGCCGCAGACCGCGACGTTCCACGCGCCAAACGCGCCCCAGTAGCAGTGCACGTCAGGCAGATCGTACAGCTCCTGTTCGGTCAAGCCCGGAGCGAAGCCGGTGTATAGCAGCGGCGGACGAGCGATCTGGTTGACCCAGGCGTTGATCTCTCCGGACACGTCGCCGTCGCAGTCCTCGTTGTCGTACGAAAGCTGCGAGTCGCTCGGGTACGCGACGAGATCGGCGTGGTTCTTGGCCGTCTGGCCTTTCTTCACGCCATCCGCGACCGACGCAGTCCACACCGTCTTGCCTTTGAGCGGCGCGAGGCAATGCTGGACGAGTCCGAGCGCTGGCACATGCGACAGGATCAGGCCGGCTTCGACCGGGTCGATGTCTCCATGCGTGTTGATCGTGTACAGCGACACGTAGCGCTCGATGCCGAAGACCGATCGGCCTTCCTTGTCTCGGTATGCGGCAACGTCCGCGAGTACGGCGGCCGTTAGCTTCTGGTTGGTGTCCAAGACGAGCGAACCGTCAGGCACTTCGATCGGCCTCATCGTTGCGACCTACTTTTCTCGATGAGCGCCTCGATCGCGTGCTCGCGCGCCTCTCCCTGAAGCGTCGCGACCTTCTCGACGATGCGCTGCAGGGCGCGACGCTCCTCGAGCAGCGACGAGCAACGCTTCTGCGTGTCGGTCAAGTTGTCCACGACCGCCACGAAGTCGCGCTCGGGTGTCACGGCGTTCACCACGAAGTGCGCGAGCGCCAGCGCGGCCTCGTTGTGGTTCTTGTGCACATGGTCGAGGACAGCCTGCGCGAGGCGGCGCCACTCTTCGGTCGTCTTCGGAAGCTCGCGCGCGCCGCTGGTGATGTTCATGTCCGTTCTCTTACGCGCTCGCTTGCTGCACGAAAAGTCTCGCGTTGCTGGTGACGTTGGGCAACTGCGCGCCCGACTTGGTCGCCCAGAACTCGATGTAGATCCGCGTCTGCGCCCCAGGAACGTCTGTCGCCGGCCAGCCCGCGGGCGGCGTCCCAGTCCAGACGCCATCCACCTCGAAGCCGCTCGGACCGAGGTAACTCTGCAGATTGTCGACCGTAGGAGGGTTCTGCAGATCGGCAGCGCTTGCGACGTCGCTGAACCGGTAGACGATGTTCGGCTGCAGCACTGTCGACGTCGCGATCTGCGTCCAGGCGATGTTCGTTCCGGGCGCGGGCGACGGCGCAGGTAGCGGAGCTGGCGCCGCTGGCCCCGGCGCGATCGCTTTGAGCGCGGCGTGGCCAAGGAAGACTGCGCCGACGCCACCGAGACCGATGAGCGCGGTCGCCAGACCTGCCGCACGCAGCCGCTTGCTCGCCACGACGACAGCGAGACCACCGAGACTCGCGGTTCCCGTGCCGAACAGTGTTCCGCCGAGCGCCGTCATCTTCCGGTCGCTTGGCATCTCGGCGCCCGCAGCGCCCACGATGGCTCCGATACCTGCTGCAGCGGCCACGATGCCAAGACCCAGCGCGATCGGGTGCTTGACCGCGAGTGAGCTGGCTGGCTGGCCCATCACGGTCATCTTAGCGTACATTCGGCAGGTACGATGCAAATCGCGCCCGTCGCCACGCCCTCCGATCCGGCGACCGTCGCGGGCGCAATGATCTGGGCGTACCAGTACGTCACCGGCCGCGCACCGCCGTCGAAGTCGAGCTGGCTCATGCCCGTAGCCCAGTCGGCCTTCGAGACGGCGAACTGGCAGCAGATGTACGGCAACAACGCCGGCTACATTTCGCAGCCGAACAAAAGCCAGCCGTACTACTTCCGCGGAAGCAACCCGGTGCCATTTGCCTGGTATCCGACACTCGGCCAGGGCTGCGCTGCGCTCATCCGATGGCTGCAGCGAACCGGCGCGCTCGCTGCGGCCGACGCCAACAACCTGCAGGCGTACGGTGTGGCGCTGCAGAGCGGCGGCTACCTGGGTAGCGACCCGTCGCAGTACCCTGCGTACCTCGCAGGGATCTCTTCCGAGATGCAGCGCTACACCAGCGTCACACCGACGCCGTACTCCGAAGGAGGGATCGTTCCCGTGAACACGACCAACTGGCAGGCCCTCGGCCTCGCAGCGCTCGTCGTCAGCGCCGCGGGTGTCGCGGCGTACATGATCCACCCTGAGACGTCGCGCTCGAGAGCGTGGCCGCGCGGCGGACGACGCTCGACGGCGATGGAGAACCCCCGACGCGGCGGCAAGTCGCACGTGCAGTCGCTGATGTTCTCGCGACATGCGGGATGGACACCGGCACGCGCCAAGGGCTGGGCGAAGTCGCACGGGTACCACTACGGCAAGGTCGACGTCACCACCGACAAGGTCCGGTTGCGGCAGACGTCGCCGAAGAGCTTCAAGCGGATGCGCACGGTGCCGTTCGGACGCGGGATCTCGGCCGTCGTAGGCTTCTGAGGTGCAGATCGTCGTCTTCCCGCTGGCGGTCGCCAAGTACACGATCTGCAGCGCGTTCGGCGACCCGCGCGGCAACGGTACGACCCACCACGGCGTCGACCTCTGCGCGCCCATGGGAACGCCGGTGCTCGCTGTCAACAACGGCGTCGTGCGTTTCGGCACCGATCCAAAGGGTGGCACCGTCGCGCTACTCGCCGCCGACAGCGGCGGGACGTTCTACAACGCGCACTTGTCGGGCACCGAGGGCGTCAGCGGCCGACGTGTCGAGCCCGGCGACATCATCGGCTACGTCGGCATGAGCGGAAACGCCGCGACGACACTGCCGCACCTGCACTTCGAGGCCTGGCCCACGGGCGTGTACACGACCTACATCGATCCCACGCCGATGCTCGCCACTGCGCAGCGGTTCACGTCACCGCCTGGCGCCGCGCCGGGGCCGATGTCGACGCGCGAAGCTGTCGGCGTCGCCATCGGAATCGTTGTCGCAGCTGGCGTGCTCGCGTTCGCGCTGTCGCCGCCTAGCAAGCCAGCTCGCAGATCGAGCGCGCGACACGCTTGACCTGTGCGAGCCAGCTGATAGATTCGTCTCAACGATCGAGAACGCGTCCTCCTCGTGAGGCCACCTCCTCCTTCGTTGCGCTGGGCCGCTGCCCGCTACTGAAAGGTGGCGGGCAGTTGCTTTTTGTGTCGCCGCGGCAGTGAAGGCCGTGGGTGCGAACGTGCTCTTCCTTGTCGCGATCCCAGATCGATCGCGCATCGATCGCGACCAGCGCAGCCGACACCCCCGCCGAACCCGCAGACGAAGTCGCGATCCCAGATCGATCGCGCATCGATCGCGACGGAGCCCGCGCGGACTTCGTCGCGTCGCTCGGCCGGTCGCGATCCCAGATCGATCGCGCATCGATCGCTACAAAGCTCCCGCATACCCTCTGAGCGAAGAGAATGCGGGTCGCGATCCCAGATCGATCGCGCATCGATCGCTACATGTACCTGGGCGAGCTACAGAAGGCTCACGAGGTTGTCGCGATCCCAGATCGATCGCGCATCGATCGCTACAAGCTGGTGGACCTCGGGGTCGGGAAACGCTCGTTCGTCGCGATCCCAGATCGATCGCGCATCGATCGCTACGAGGCCTGCGAGGCCATCTGCGCCACGATGTAGACCGTGTCGCGATCCCAGATCGATCGCGCATCGATCGCTACATCACTCGGCAGCTCATCGTCCCGCCTCCTGATCCTTGTCGCGATCCCAGATCGATCGCGCATCGATCGCTACGTACCGCTGAGGTGCAGGACCGTGTCGCTCATCCGTGTCGCGATCCCAGATCGATCGCGCATCGATCGCTACCTCGAGGATGACGCTCGCCTTCACCGGGGACGTGTTGTCGCGATCCCAGATCGATCGCGCATCGATCGCTACGTGGGCGATACCGCGCCAGTTGCCTCCCGCCGGGCGGTCGCGATCCCAGATCGATCGCGCATCGATCGCTACACCCGGACGCTTCGCCAGGATATTCCCCAGTCCCGTGTCGCGATCCCAGATCGATCGCGCATCGATCGCTACTTACCTGGCCACCAGCGGCAGCCCGGCCACCGCCGCCATGTCGCGATCCCAGATCGATCGCGCATCGATCGCTACGGCGATGCCGATGAGGATGGCCCAGTCGGTGCCGCTGTCGCGATCCCAGATCGATCGCGCATCGATCGCTACGGGGTCCACGGTGATGTTCCGGTACCGCGCCGTGATGTCGCGATCCCAGATCGATCGCGCATCGATCGCTACCATCCGCCACCATGATTGCAGACCTCAAGGAGGTTGTCGCGATCCCAGATCGATCGCGCATCGATCGCTACCCACCTGACGTACGGACACGAGCAGGCGGGTCGGGGTGTCGCGATCCCAGATCGATCGCGCATCGATCGCTACCAACTCGAAGATCTGCGCGCCCAGGTTGTACCCGCTGTGTCGCGATCCCAGATCGATCGCGCATCGATCGCTACGAGAGGGCTGTCCCGGTCGGGATGGCCCCCTTGCCGAGTCGCGATCCCAGATCGATCGCGCATCGATCGCTACCCAGCTCCGTCGGGTGCCGGTCGGTGAGTTCCGACTTGTCGCGATCCCAGATCGATCGCGCATCGATCGCTACATCACTCGGCAGCTCATCGTCCCGCCTCCTGATCCCTGTCGCGATCCCAGATCGATCGCGCATCGATCGCTACTGCCGAAGCGCGTCAGCGGCTCGCCGTTGGCCGATGTGTCGCGATCCCAGATCGATCGCGCATCGATCGCTACGCCCCGTCGATCTCGGAAGGACAAGGAGCGCCCCCAATGTCGCGATCCCAGATCGATCGCGCATCGATCGCTACTCGACGGCCCCGCCGCACCGCGGGCAGACGGGAGGCTCGCGTCGCGATCCCAGATCGATCGCGCATCGATCGCTACGCGGTGGTCGACGGCCCCCATCTGGCGGTTGCAGTCGTCGCGATCCCAGATCGATCGCGCATCGATCGCTACATTCGACCCCCGCACGGTCGTAGCGTACCTCGCCCGGTCGCGATCCCAGATCGATCGCGCATCGATCGCTACCTCCACCTCGGTGGGCGATGCGCTCGAACTGATCTCGAGTCGCGATCCCAGATCGATCGCGCATCGATCGCTACGGCCACTGCTCCTGCTGCAACACGGTTCAGCCCGTCGGTCGCGATCCCAGATCGATCGCGCATCGATCGCTACCTCTTTCTGGACCGCTTGGCGGGCTTCTGAGCGGCCTTGTCGCGATCCCAGATCGATCGCGCATCGATCGCTACCGCCGGACGGGACCCCGGACGGAACATGAACACCTGGTCGCGATCCCAGATCGATCGCGCATCGATCGCTACGTGGTCTCTGTCACGCCGTTGCCGTTGCCGTTCGATGTCGCGATCCCAGATCGATCGCGCATCGATCGCTACGGAAAAGAGCCCCGTATGGATCACCTCACCCACCACGTCGCGATCCCAGATCGATCGCGCATCGATCGCTACGCGCCGCAATTCATGGACGTCGCCTTCCGGACGTTCAAGTCGCGATCCCAGATCGATCGCGCATCGATCGCTACACCACCACCGCCGCCGGCCCCAGTTCCACCCGTAGCGTCGCGATCCCAGATCGATCGCGCATCGATCGCTACCTGACCCCGGTGCAGCCAGTGTGGCCCTCGGCGGTGGTCGCGATCCCAGATCGATCGCGCATCGATCGCTACGGCCGCTCAATTCCTGCTCAGAGAGGCCGGGTGTGTGTCGCGATCCCAGATCGATCGCGCATCGATCGCTACAGGTCTCTTAGATTGTCAAAGATCGTGCGGCCTTCTACAGCGCCCTGCGAGCAGCTTCCACTCGAGCCCTCTTGTTGGCCCCCATCCGTTTCGCTCGCGCCCAATGCTCGTTCTTTTTCACATGACCTTCCGCATTCTTGGGCTCTTCGCGAGCGCCCGCCACGATCTTCGCGTCGCCCAGGCGCTCGCAGTGCCGCGCCAACAGAAACGGCGCCGCCCCAGACACGTCCTGATCCCACTCGTGGCTGCAGTCATCGCATCGCAACCGTACCGAGTCCGCCGCATTACGGTCGGCGACAACGCCGCAATTCGGACACGCCCGGGTACTGTCGACGGCCGACACCGTCGTTACAACTGAGCCGCGATTTCTCACGGCATTGCACAGCGAACCACGCAGCTCGCTCACGGCAGCGAGCTGTCGGTTACGCCGCGCGACTTCGTTCTCGACCTTGTCCTCGCCCGTTGGAGCGCGTCTGGCCATCGTGCGCAGGTCGAAGTCTTCGAGCACGATTGCACCGTATTTATCGGCGAGTTGCGCGGCAAATACGCGATAGACGTCACGCCGACGGCGCAGACCCCAGATGCGTCGCGATTCCTGCTCGGCCCACCGACCTCGGTCGGTCGCCTGCCAGGATCGTAGCGCCTCGAACACGACGTCTTCCGACGCGCTGCGCTTCGGATGATCGTTTTCCCAATGACGAAGCAGACCCACCATGCGGCCCGGATTGCGCCATGCATGCATCGTCTTGGCGGCGTCGCACATCCACCCTGGCAGCGCAGGTTCCGCATTGATCCATCGCTTGACTGTCGCCTTGATCAGATCAAATGCGATGTCACGCTGCGACCGGATCTCTTCGTGCAGCGTCAACGCTCGGATGTCTGCGGTCGACAGACGCAACTCTCCGGACCGTCCGAGAGAGTCGTGCCACGCGGCCACGCGCAGCTCACCGCCTATCAATCGCCACCCGACATCGATGGCGACGGCCGGCCGATCGCGCGGCTCGGGGCCAGCGTGCGGACCGAGATCGAGCGTCACGCAGAGCGACCACTCGTCGTGCGGCCCTCGGACGCGCCGGTGCACCGTCGCCCACGTGATGTTCGCCTTCGGCGGTAGCGGCCTGGCCATGTCGAGACGCCAGGTCGCCCAGATCGGGCCGCGGCTCTCGTCGGATCCGACACGGAGCCGCAATTGCCCTTGCTTGCAGGCGCGGTCGCGCACCCAACGCGCCGGAGTGCCGTCCGTCTTGGTCGCCGGTGCAACAGTATCCGGCTCTCCCTTGGCCCCCGGGCGCGTGCCAGGCGGTCTGCGACCGCGACCGCTACCGACGATACTGTCGTCACGGCGCGGCGGACGAGCGAGCAGCTCGCAACCCTCGAGCCACACCTCAGGCCAAGGCGGGGACGTCACGCGCAGCCGCGAATCGTTGCCGGCGAGCGCTCCGTCGGTCGTCAGGGGGCGGGTCGACTGGATCTGCACGGCGACCGCGCCTGATCCGTCCCAGCGAAACGGCGGCATGTCTGGATCGTTCGGCTCGGCGCCGTCGTACAAGGGTATCGCGTGGCTCGCTCGGGCCGCGGCCTCGACGAGCAAGTACGTTCCGCTCGCCAAGCCGCAATGCTTTCGAGCGTTCTTGAGCAACTCGTTGGCGACGAGATCAGCCAAGTCGAGACGTGATCGCAACACCGTCGCCTCGGGCGTCGCGTGAGCGCATGGGACTTCCTCACTCTTGGCCTTGCGGCATTCGGTACACTGCGCTGCCAGCCTGGATCTCTCGAGGTAGAGGGTCTCTTTGGCAAGCTTGAGTTTGCCGCGCGCGAATGCCAGGTGCGTGCGCATCTCGGCGGTCTCGGAACGACCGCGCGTCTTCTTGCGATCGGTGCGGATCTCGGCGACGAGCCACTCGCACGCGGCAGCCATCCCCTGTACGCGCGCCTCAGCCTCGCGCAGGGCGGAACTCATCTCGCTCTGCGCCTTGCGGCAGGCCCATCGACGACCGCTTTCGATCCAGCAGAGAGCGCGACTGTAGTGGTGAGCGCGATACATTTGCTCGCGCACGACTTCGCCGCCTTCGTGAGGCGTGGCGAGTCCGTATCGGTAGACGAGAGTGGTCATGAGAGACTCCTTCGTTGCGCGCTTGGTAATACGTTCATCGTCTCGACACTTTGTGCGTCGGACACTTGACCTTGAGCATCGAGCCACGCGCGTGCTGTCCACGCGGGCTCGGCGCGAACGTCCATCCAGCTTCGCGTAGCGCAGCGAGCGTCGCCCTCACCTCGCCGACAACAGCTTCGTCCACGAGATGAACGGCGGTCTCGGTGCAGCGGCGCACGTCGCACTCGAAGAGGATGCGGACGGTCATCGCTTCGTCATCGCTTTCGCTGCCGCACCCACGCAGCGAACGCAGTAGTACAACGGCTGGTCCCAGCTGCCGGCCAAGAACGTCACACGCAGAGCGCGCTGCCGTGCTCGCACTTCACGCCCGCAGATGAGGCACGGCTCTGCGAACGCTCCACCGGCCACGACCGCTTCGAACTTCGGGCGACTCTCGCCGTGCTTCACTTCGCGACTCCGCTGGCCGCATGTAGCGCCGCCGCCAGTTGCGCCCGCGTCTCCTGCAGCTCCATCAGGAGCGCGTTGCGCATCGCGGACCGTCCAGCGCGCACGTTCTCGATCTCTTCCTGCAGCCGCTGTCGCTCGCGCTCGGCACGTTCCAGCTCGGAGATGAGACGACGACACTGCTGGGCGCTCAAGCCCGTGTGCAGCGCATCGCGAAGCTGGTTCAGGTCGTCGTCCCGGATCGGTTCGTAGCTCATTGCCGGCTCCTCAATGCTTCACGAAGTTCACTTCGCCGTTGCGCTGTCGTTTTAGTTAGCTCGTCGCGAGGCCGTTGTCTACGGCTAACTATGCCGTCGCCACGGCTTCGATGTTGTGCGCTTTGCTGATGCCGCAGCGAGGGCAGACGGTCGTGCCGCCGCTCCTGAGAAATTGCAGGCGCTGCGCGTCGTCAGCGATCATGTGCTGGCCGCAGCCAGGACAGACGTCTGCGAGACGATCGACGACCGGAAACGCCGCCAGCCCACGGCGAACGCTCGCGACCACGTCTGCGTCGACGACGCGCTGCACAGTGTCGACGGGCGCTGGGCACTCTGCGGCCGCCCTGTCTGCTATAACGAGCCTCAGGGCATCTCTGTCGCCACAACGGTAGGCAGCCACCGTTCGCGCGTCCCACTCGCCACGGAAGACGAGACCATCGGGAGGCCACTGATCGGCGTCGTGCACCACGAATAGGCCGTCGCTTCGGCGCAGAACTTTGAATCGACCGTAGACGTTGCCGGCAGGTTCCCGAACGATCGAGCCGCTGACCCCGCGATTTTTGCATGCGCGAGCATTGGTTTCGGCCAGTTCTGCGTCCGTAAGCGGCAGCGGCATGCCTGCAGCTAGCAGATCGACCCGCAGACGATCGCGTGACTCTATCTGGGTACCCGTTCTCGACTTCATTCGCTACACCTCTCGTGCTGAGCGTTTTGTTAGTTCGACGCGGCCGCCCTGTCTGCGGCTAACTAGTCTTTGTCGTCGCGCCCGTACACGGACTGAAACGATCGCGAGTCGTCCTTCCAGTCGACGTACTGACCACGCTCGAAGCCGATCAGGTTGACGGCCGCCTCGTCCATGCGCCCTTTGGCGAGCGCAAACGCCGTGGGCATGTCGTTCTTGAGCAAACCGCTCGTCGTGTCGCGCGGCCGATGCATGATGAAGATCTGATCGGCGTCTTGCTCGAGATCTCCCGATTCTCGAAGGTGCCACAGTTTGGGCATCGAGTCGGTTGTCTTCTGCCGTTCGGCGTCGCGATGGATCTGCGCGAGCGCCATGACGTGGCAACCGATCTCGGTGGCGATGAAGCGTAGGCCGCGACTTGTTTCGGCTACCTGCAGCTGTCGCGGAGCTTTCTTGAGCAGCTCGCTCGGCTTGACCAGGCCAATGTGGTCGACGACGACGAGCTTGACGCGCTTGCCGACCTTCTTCGCGCGTCGCTGCGCCTCACGCGCCGCCTTGAAGACGCTGGCGAGCGTCTGCGTGAGGCTCACCGTGAACCACAGCTCCAGGTCCTTGACCGTTTTGACCGCGTTGCCTAGGTCGGACCACTGAGCAGGGTTGAGCGACTTGCGACGGATCGCGGCAACCGTCACACCAGGCGTCATCGAGGCCAGGAGCTTGGTCGTGAACGACATGTGCGGCATCTCGAGCGTCACGTAGAGCGCCACGGCGGTCGGATCGTTCACAACGACGTGCTTACTGATTCCGACCGCGACTGTGCTCTTACCGACGCCGGTGCGTGCCGCGAGAATGCTCGTTTCCGGTTCACGTAGCCCGCCGTTGGTCATCTCGTCGACGTCGACGAAGCCTGTCGAAAACGCGGAGTCGCCTGGCGCCAAGAGCTTGATGAACAACTCCTCGGCCGACTTGCCGATGCTGATGATGCTCGCGGTGGCTGTCGAGCGCTCCATGATGGCGAGCGCCGCCTTCTGGGCACGCTCGAAGATCTCGACGTCGTCGACAGTCGGCGTGAGCGCGTCAGAGACGATGAGACGTAGATCGCGAATCGCGCACCGCTTCGCCCATGCCTTGCGAATGGATTCCGCGTAAGCGCGAGCCTGCACTTCGCTCACGGTCGATGCCGCTGCCTGCAGCTTGAGCAGCGAATTGATTCCAGTCCTGTCGTTCCCGTGACCCAGCGCCGCGGCGTGCGATGCAACAGCTACCGGATCATGCTCGACGAGCTTGTGGCCGGTCACGTCGTCAGCGACCAAGCACGCGAGCATCGCTTCCCAGATGTAACCGTGCTCTCGCACGTAGAACGGTTCGCTGTCGGGAAGTAGATCGGCCACTACGCTCGCACGCAGCACATCCGGAGCGTTCGAGGCGGCCCACAGACACGCGCCGATGAGCGCGGCCTCGGCGGCAACCTCACTGGGTTCGCCGATCTTGCGCATTTTCGAGTCGACGACGTGAAGCGCCTCGACACGACGCGTCCCCTCGAACGCGTTGGACGAAAGTGTGCCCTGCTGCAGCCGATCGTTCTCGTCAGGTACCTTCGGCTTGTCGTCGCTCACGCTTGCAACCTCCAGATGAACGCGCGCCGTCGCAACGTCGCTTCGATCTCCTCGGCGTAGCGGTCGCCCGACTTATCGACGTCCGTACGCAGCACGACGCGACACGCAAGCGGAACGCGTTCCGCGAACGTTTTGCTCCACGAGCCGCTGACGATACCGAGCGTGGCTCCGTGCGCATCGTTGGTCACGCTCGCGCGCGATAGAAAGTCTGGCTCGCCCTCAACAATGACAAGTCGGTACGGCTTGATCTCGCTGCGCAGCATCGCGCGACCGAACGCGTCGGCCATGACCATCTCGCCGGCCTTGTGTCCGAACGGCGGTTTGCGCTTCGGACCGTCGCCGTCTACGACGCGCCACGCGCGCACCGATCGCATCTCGCCGTCTGCGTCGTACATCGCGACCAGGAGTCGGTAGCCGACGTCGCGCCACGTGCCACCGGTCGCGTACGCCCATCGTGGTAGCGCGCCAAACGGCGCGATCGCGCGCGCAAGCTCGCGCGAGTCGACGATGTCTGGGTTCAGCGAGCGGGCTCGCAGATAGTCGGCCACGATCGGGTCATCGCTGGTCGGTGTGCACGACGCCCAGAGAGCGTCAACCTCGTCCTTCGGCGGCCAGACGCGCGGCGGCTCTTCGACAGGCGGCTGCTGCGGCGCCGGAGCCGGCACAGGTAGATGTTCGCGTAGATCGCGACCCTCGAGCTTGTCGACCAGTTGCCACATGCCGGCCAGGCGCGCGCCTTCGACGAGCACGCGTTTGAAGTCCGTGTCGATCTTCAGGCTGCGCACGGCAGCGATGAGCGACAGCACGTCGCCGGTCGCGTCGCAGCCCCAGCACTTCCAGAGGATCACGCCGCCTTTGTTCTGCACCGAGCAACTCGGGCTTCCGTCTTCGTGCACAGGGCAACGGATCATCCAGCCGCCGGCTTGACGTGCGCGCGCCTTGCCCTGACCCATAATACCGAGCGCCTCGAGCACGCGTGTCGGATCGCTGAGCGCGCGCTTGATCTCGACAACGTCCTGATCGCTCATGACTGTTTACGCTCCGACCCAGGAAGCAAGCTCCCGTCTTCCGCTACGTATGCTCCGTCCGCCTGACGGCTGTATTTTTTCCCGACGTGATGAATCACAGGGTAGGCGCCCGACGCACCGTTAGTTGCTGGCTTGCTGATCTTCTTTGCGACACCTTTCTCGATGTCGCTGTCGATCCAGTTCTCGAACGTTCGGTCCCAGTCGAGCTTTGTCGCGTTCTTGGTCGTCGAGAGCCAGTGGTTTCTGAAACGCTTGAGGCTCGCGAGCGCATCGAACCCTTGAGCGCGATACGTTTCCACGAGATTTTTACTCGGTTGCCAGTCGTCTGGCAGACGATGACCTTTTTTCCGTTTCCCAGTCTTTGGCTCGACCGAGTCGTCGACATCGTCAACCGGCTCACTCACAGGACTAGAAGAACTGACAGTAGAAGTAGATGAGAAGAGAGGAGAGACACTTTCGGAATCGTGACCTGCGGTCACGATCTCGCCGCCAACGTGACCGTTCGTCACAATCGGCGCAGTTTCGTGACCTGATGTCACGTGGCGTGACCCATTCAGCCCAGCCACAGCTTCCAGACGGCTCTTCCGTTTCCTGCCAACGTCACTCATGGTCGATGTCTGGGCGTCCACGAAGTTCGGGATCCAAAGCTTGCCCTCGATCTCGCTGTAACGAACGCAACCGTCGTCTAGCAATTCCTGGAGTGGGGCCTCGATTTCCATCCATTGAGCGCGCACGGTGACCGCGACAGCTTTGAGTTTCTGTTTGCCCTTGAGAGACAGGATCCCGGCGCGGTCGACTGCGCGCATAAGGAGCACAAAGAGACCTCTGGCTTGCCACGACATCGCCATCCAGTCGGGCTCGTCGCGCGTATAGAGCTTGATCCAAACCTCGTCCGGCCACCTCATGACGAGGCCTTCGTGAGCAGCGCGACCGTTTCTGCCTCGAGTCTTGCTTCGTCCAGACGCAGCAGTTCCGCGTGCAACCAGAGCGTGTACCGCCGAACACCTTCGTCGTCGCAGAAAAGATCGGCGTAGTCGAGGCGCTCCGCGATCTCTCCGATCCGTCGCAGCAGCTTCCGTACACGCACGTCCGCGAGGTACACAACGTCCGCCATCTTGCCACCGACCTCGTTGCGCGTGTCGTCTGCCACCCCAACCTCCGTCCGTCGCGTGCGCCAGCCACGACCGAGCGAGCTGAGTGACCCCGCAAAGGACGCCCAAAGTCCTTCGGCCCGCGAGAGGCAGAAGCCTTCCCTCACGGGGTCGCTCAGATCGCTAGGTCAAACTTCGTCGTTGCGTAGACTCACCGAGCGCTGCGCTTTGGGTCGCGCGGCGACGATGAGGGAAGACCACTCAAGCACAGCAGCCAGCCAGCTGGCAAGTAGCTCGCGTCACTTTTGTTAGCAGCCCCGTCACTTTCGGTTTTTCGCCCACAGTCTCGCGGTCTTCTCACTTACCGTCTCGCTCGAACTGCTTCCACGCGCGCGACGCGACCGGGCCGCGTGATGTCTCGCCCTTGTAGTTGCCGTCGTAGAGCTTGCCGACGTCGCCGTGGAGCGTGTGGAAGCGGATCTGGGCGATGCGCATGCCGGCGTAGACGCGAACCGAATGCGTGACGGTGACCTCGAGCGTCACGTTGCCTCGAAAGTTCGGGTCGATGTACCCAGCTGTGCAGTGGGCCGTGATGAAGAGGCGGCCCAGGCTCGACTTGCCATCGATGCAACCGACGTACTTCTTGGTGTGGACGCTCTCGGTAGTGGCGAGCAGATAGCCGATGCCTGGCTTGAGAATCCAGCCACCGTCACCGATCTCGAAGCGCGTCACCTTGGGCTCGAGACGAACGTCGTGCACGTCCTCAGGCGTCGCTGGAAACACGGGCGATGAGGTCGGCGATAGGCACCAGCCGCGCGCCGGATTTTCTTTCTCGTTCTTCGAGTGCACCCAGCGGTCGTACACGGCGACCTCGCTACCGAGCCGCAGATCGTAGCTCGCCGGGTTGAGCTGCTTCGGATCGAACGGATCGATCTCGATGTCACCACTGTCGACCGCTCCAAGGATCGCGCTGTCGCTCAAGATGCCGCCGGTCACTTGAGCGCCCCGTGCCCCGCGAGGCTCAGGCACGCGTTGCAGTACGTCAGATCCATCGGCGGAATCGCGCTCGTGCGGGTCGCGGGCTTGCATTCGCGGCCGCAGAGCGTTGCGAGCTTCTTGACGGTCTTCACGTTGCGCTCCTCGTGGTCGCAGCGCACCAGACACGGTCGGTCGTCCACAACCTCCTGCCCGCTCTCGTCCTTGTAGTCGAAGTAGACGACCCGCAGCGGCGGTCCGCCAAGCACGATCTTGGCGAGATCGATGGGCGCGAGCGCCTCGTCGTCGAACAACTTGCCCGTGCGGTCAGCGGCTTCGGTCATCGTGGTGCAAACTACAGCTAACAAGAAGTCTTGACCGACGCAAGCGCTCGCGCTACCCGTACGGTCGATGTCGCGAACCAAACAGACTCTGTGCTCGATCTACTTCTACGAAGCCAAGGACTTGGCTCGAGTCAAGCAAGCGGCCGAGCTACGCAAGACCAGGCCGAGCGTGTTCATGAGGGACGCCGTACTTGCCGAGGCGGAGCGCGTCATCGCTCGACAGAAGCGCCGCGCGAAAGCGGCGTGACCCGGCTCGCGCTGCTCGCAGCGGTCCGCGACGTCATCGAGGTGCTCGATCGGCACGTCGGTGAGGAAGAGAGCGTCGATCGTCTAACGGGTGTGGACGAGGCGCGTGATGTCCTTCAGAACATCTTCGACTTCCTCGGCCTCGACTATGGCGGCAGCATCAGCTCTGCGCTCGACGCGACGCGCGGGTTGCGCGCGACGCTTTCAGCTGCACCCGGCGAGACCGCGCTCGCCGCGGCGACACGTCTACGAGAGCGCGCCGATCGTGTCGCCGGTCGGCAGACCGACGAGCCGCCTGATGAGACCGACCATCCCGGATGGGGCGGCGTCCAGCTGTTTCAGATCGCGTCACTCGTCAGCGCCCAGCCTGACGACGTCGTCGGCGCCGTCGAACGTCTTCGCGACAGGGCCGTCAAGCTTGCGCACGAGGTTGACACGCACGACAGGTACGACGCGGAGGTCGCGACCGTCCTCGGCGACAGCGACGGGACCGCGCTGCAGGCGGCGAAGAATGCGGCAACCACGATCAAAGAGCTGCTAAGGCGGCTGGAGCAGAAAGATGCCTCCTGACGATCCTCGCGAAGCGATCTGGGCCGACGCGTTCAATTCGTACCTGTCGGGGCGGCTCCATCCGACAGAGGCCAGAGTGATGGCCGACAAGGCGCTCGCGGAGTACGAGGGTCGATGGCCTGCCTCTGTAGCCGCCCCCGTGGTTGTCGCGGGCCTCGATGGCGCCATGCTTCAGCGCGCCGTCGCACAGCTGGACGCTGATGGTCGCTGGGACGCCAAGCTCGTGCTGTCCTCGCTCTTCGAGGCGGTCATGGACGCGCAGGTGCGTGGCGAGAAGCTCGCGAAGTGGACGCCGCCGCCGCGTGGCGGAGGCTGACGTGCGCTGGGTCGTCTACTACGCGATCGTCGGCGTCATCTGGATGATGTTCCGGCTGTACGATCCGACCACGGGAAGTATCGTTCGTGAAAAGATGCGCCAGCTGTGGCGCGGATCCGGACGAGCGCGAGCTGGAGCGCATCCACGACGATCTGTTCGTCCGGCACCCGGGCGGCGTTCAACCAGCTGGCTGGTTATGTCCACGGTGCGCGCCAGTACTGGAACAGGCTTGCAGCGGCCTGTTCTTCGACATCGTCGAAGTCGTCGGTAGCTCGCCGGATCACGAGTACGAGAGCGAGCCATGAAGCCATCGGTCGGACGCTGGGTGCACTGGAACGCAGGACGTGACGGCGGACTCAATGAGGTCGCCGTGTACGCGGCTCTCATCGTCGATGTCTGTTCGCGCGCCGATCACGAATTCGCGCGAGCGTCGGAGAACGACTTCCTCGTCACGCTGGAGGTGCACGCAACGACGTCGGTTCGCGATCCAATGACAGGACCACGGACTGTGCCGGACGTGTACATCGTGGAGAACGCCGTGTACTCGCCAGCGCGATCGGGTCACGAGACGGCTCGCGAGCGATGGACGTGGCCGCCGAGGGAGTCGTGACCGACGTCCTTCTCGCCCTCGTTGGCACCCGTCGTCGTATTCCGGCCGTCATCGCGGACATCACCGCGATGATGGAAGCGCTCGACCGGGACACGATCATCGTCACGGGGGACGCTCCAGGCGTGGACGCGCACGTGCGGCGCGAATGCAAGCGCCTCGGATTTCGCTTCATCGAGTGCCACGTGCGGCAGATCGATGGCGAGTGGGCGGGACGTTGGGCCGGACCGGAGCGCAACGAGATCGTTTCGCGTCTGGCGCAGCGAGCCATCGCATGGCCGGCGTCGTCGCGCGATACGCCGGAGGATCGACAGTTGAGCGCTGGCACGTGGGACTGCGTCGAGAAGTTCGAAGCTCGCGGCAAGCTTGTAGATGTACGAAAGGATGCCTGGACACCGTCATGACCACCGTCAACAAGATCATCTCCCTGTCGCTGGCGCAGTACCGACTGCTCGGACGCGCGCTACGAGGCGAACGGTTGCCGCGACACAGATACAGATCGCATTGTCCGACCGTCTTGTCGCTCGTGCGCAAGTCGTGTTTCGTCTCTGGCGGAGAACATTGGGTCCCGACGCCGCTCGGCAAGGAGATCTACGCCTGCCGTGGGGTCCTGCGTCCCGGCCACCGCGTCTGGGACGCGGCCAGCAAGGAAGAGCGCGACGCGCAGATCCGCGTGCAGCGCACCAGCTACGCGTCGGAGAAGGATCAGGCGATCGTGGCGCGTCTGCAGGAGAGGCAGCGCGCAGCAGGGGAGATCGAATGAGGTTCCGAGTCAGTCGCAGCAGCACCGTCATCATCGACGGCAACGCGGTCGCGAGCCAGGGCAGCGTGGTCGTCGTATGCGATCGATGGTGGGACGCGCGCACGGTCGGGCTCATGCATTTCGGCTGCGAAGTCGCTGAGCTTTGGTTCGAGCAGACCGAAGAGGCGGCCGACGTGGAGACGCGCTGGGTAGGAAGCGACGCGACCGACTCGAACAGAGACGGCCGCAGGATGGAGTTCCGTCGGCGCGACGGAGAATGGCGACCGATCGAGCAGTACAACGACGAGCGGCTCGCGGCGGCGGAGGCAGCGAAAGTGGCCGCGCAGGAGGCGACGCCATGAGCGACGACTTCGCCCAGGATTGCCCGGTGCGTGGGCTGGGGCGCTACATGGTCTGCAAGCCGTGCCTGCGCACTCACTTTGGAGGCTCGGAAAAGTCGTGCTCCCACGGGTGGGACCTCATGGCGGGCAAGCCGCGTGGCGGAGTCTGTAGCCGGTGCGGTGCGCAGGCGGGCGATCTGCACTGCCCGGACGGCCCCGAGATGCCGGTCATCACGAGGCCGTCGTGACACGTCCCGCCGTGGCGGTGACAACCTGCGCCGTCTGTTACAAGCCGTTGCCTCACGCGCCATCAGCCGGGCCGTGCCGTTCCGAGTTCCTCAGCGGCACGGGCCGGCGGTTCTTCTGTCCCAACTGCGGCACGTGGGTGCTACGTGACCGAGCGTGCGGCGCGTGCGGCGTGAAGTCGGCACCAATCCGAGCAGTTCCGAAATGGCCGTGCCCGCACGTCCTGTTCGACGTCATCATGGCCGACCCGCCGTGGCCCTACGACAGCCC
>Ga0209415_10000347_pt1 | contig 84643 bp, 72 predicted proteins | sample PeaSoiSIISIP2007_FD_187696 | JGI IMG/M metagenome (GOLD analysis project Ga0209415, IMG submission 187696) | Peat soil microbial communities from Weissenstadt, Germany - SII-SIP-2007 (SPAdes) (version 2) | ecosystem: Environmental > Terrestrial > Soil > Wetlands > Peat | place: Germany... | reverse complement strand
TGGAAAGGGAGAATAGATCAAATGGCAACCAAAAAGAAAGCAAAGAAGGCCGCAAAGAAGAAACACTAAGAGCCTTCGACAAAGTAAGAACCGCGGGGACGCTAAAAGCGTCCCCTAAGTTTTTGTGGGCTGGTTTCGGCGGTTCGCGTTTTTGTCGGCTGTGAATAGCCGCTTCTCAGTTGCTGGACAAAGCGAACGGTACGCGCAGAATGCGCAATGGAAGCCGGGCTTGGGCTCGAAATGTCCGGCCGCAACATTTCGCGCAACTTCTTCTATCTTCAGTTTGGCTTCTTGAATTTGAGTTTCGCTGCGGCGAGTGATGACCGAGCTGTTTTCGCGGAGATTGTAAAAGACCAAGTGATCGGCGCGATAGTTCCACTTTTCCCGCGCGGCGAGAGCATAGATAGACAGTTGCACGCTGTCGTCCGCGTCGTCCTGGGATTGCGGTTTTCCGGTCTTGTAGTCGGTGATGACAACGGTGCCATTGGGAAGCCTATCGACTCTATCAATGCGTCCGACCACGGTTACTTCGCCGATCTTCACTTCAAACCATTCTTCCGTCTGCAACACGTCCGGGGCCGGACTCTGGCGGAAGAGGGCAAGAAACTCCCTTAGCTGATCGACTCCCTGGCGCTGATAAAGATCGTGCTGGTATTTGTCCTGCAGTCCGGCCTCGGACAGATCGGCGCGGAAGGAATCGATCAGAGCGTCGTCAGCAATCGGCCGCTCGAAACGGACGGAGTCATAGAAAGTGCGCAGCAGGCGGTGCATGGATGCGCCGTACTGCATGGCGGCCCCGACGTCGCCGGGAATTCTCCAGTCGCGCTCCAGCTTAAACTGCAGCGGACAGATGTCGTATCGTTGAACCGCGCTGGCACTGAGTCTGGCTGCGAGATCGGAAGCCGGCGGCAGATCGAGCCATTGCGTGGTCCGGGAAGGAATCAGCGGGGCGTGCGCTTCCGCGAACATGTCGGTCTGGAATCCGCGCGGCTCAACCTGGCGGAACCATTGCGCCAGTCTGGAGTCTTTCAGAAGATCACGCAGGAATCCGGGAGGCGTGGGATCTTTTTTCCCTTTCCCTTTCCGAGCATAGATGGTCAGCGAGTCGCGGGCACGGGTCATGGCAACGTAAAACAGACGCCGCTCCTCTTGTTCGTTCACGACTTTGTCATCCTGTTGGCCGACAGAATCTGGCGCTCGCAACTCGCGAGGGAATTCGACGAGCGGCTCTTTGAAAGGCGCAGGGAACGACGGGGAAACGGCGCGGATGATGAAAACGTGATTGAACTCAAGTCCCTTCGCGGCATGCGGGGTCATCAGTCGAACCGCGTCTTCGTCGCGCGTAGGGAGACAAATCACCCCGCCCGCTTCGCGAAAATAGTCGAGATACTCGAGCAGTTCGCCAAGTTGGCCAGTCTTGGTGATGGGCTTCGGCTTGGCCTCCCACGCGCCAACGAAATCAAGCACGGCTGCGACCGGAGAGGTGGCACGATTGAGTTGAAAACGGCGAATGATCATTTCCAAGGCGGCTTTGGCCTTGGCGTTGGCCTCGGTAATTTCATCGCGAGTCTGCTGCAGCAACTCGAGGACGGCGGGGCCTCCGGCGATGTTTTTCAACACCGATTCGATTCCCGTGTTGGTCTGTTCCCTCGGAAGCGCCTTCAATCCGGCGCGCAACTGATGCGGGTCGATGGAAAACTGCGGCAACGCGGCGACACGAAACAAACTGACATTGTCGTTGGCGGCGACGACGGCTCCGAGACAAGCCAGCAGGTCGCGGGCTTCGGGAGTGTCCATGACATCCATGTTTTCGATCGAAAACGGAATGCCCTGCTCAGCCAGCTCCGTCGGCAGTTCGTTGCGATGAGAATGCTGCCGGTAGAGAACGGCAAAGTCCTTCCATCGGCAGCGCAGTTGGCGTTGCCGCTGGCGAATTGCTGTTGCCACTTCGGAGCACTCGATATCGTTGGCCGAAAGCACCACGGTCTCGACCGGACGGCTTGGAGCGGCTTGGGGTTCTTCGTCGCGAGCCGAGACCAGCGGGGAACGCTGGTACGCGGACGCCGCGTCCAGACCGCGAGAAAAGACATCCGGATTTTGTGAAATCAGCGCGAAGGCGGTTCTCAGGATGGGAGTGGTCGAACGGCGATTTTTTTCGAGCACCACCATCTTCGCGTCAGGAAATTGCCGGTGAAAAAGAGTGAACGCGGCGCTCGATGCGCCCCGGAAACGGTAGATTGCCTGATCGGGATCGCCGACGGCAAAGATGTTGCGTTCTTCTCCTGCTAGTTGTTTGAGAATTCTTACCTGGGCGAAGTTCACGTCCTGGAATTCATCGGCGAGAATAAAACGAGCGTGGGCGCGCTCATTGGCGAGCAATTCCGAATTCTCTGCCAGCAGCGCATGGGCATTGGTGATCATGTGGCTAAACGTGCCCAGGTTGTCCGCTTGCAGCATGTGCTCGACGGTGGCAAACACGCGTGCGATCTCCTGGCAGCGCTCGATGACTTCCTGATCCGACAACCCGGCGACGTCTTTCGACTTACTCACCCGCGGGACAGCGACTTCGCCGCGTTCGAGCTGGCGCACGTATTCTGCGTATTTTTCCGGGGAGACAAGATCGTCGTGGCAACGCCGCATGAAATCGAGAAGGTCGCGAAGAAACTGGCCGAGGTTGGCGGGGCGAATGAAATGCTTCAGGTGAAGCTCGGGAATGCGCTTGCGCAAGTAGATCCAAAGATCCTGGTCGTCGAGCACGCCGAATTGCTGGCCGCTCCTGATGAGAAGCTCGTTGCAGTATTCGTGAAAAGTAGCAATCTGAAGGCCGTATATATCGGTTCCACGCAGTTCGTCGCGCACTCGTTCGCGCATCTCCTGAACCGCATTCTTGGTGTAGGTGACCGCCAGAATTTCGTTAGGCCGCGAGTGCCCTTGTTGGACGAGGTGCGCGATTCGCCGGGTAAGCACTGTGGTCTTGCCAGTGCCGGCGCCGGCGACCACGAGCATTGGTCCGTGCACATGCTCGATCGCTTCGCGCTGACGTTCGTCAGGTTCGAAGGCTCGCGCGGCCGGGATGAGTTTCGGAGCAGCCACTGAGCAGGAGCATATCAGACGTCACGTGAGGATATCGTGTGTCTGGCTGAGATGAAGGAATCGTCCACCGCCAAGGGCCGGTAAGGATCACAAAGGTCAGGACAATTCGGACTGGACGATAGCCATGGCCGCAATTGCTGCGGTCTCAGCGCGGAGGATTGTGTTGCCGAGAGAGGCGGAGATCCATCCTGCGTTCTCGAACAGCTTAAGTTCTTCGTCCGTCCATCCGCCCTCGGGGCCGAGCGCAAGAATAACCACGTTGTCACCAGAGTGGGATTGAAGAACGTCTTTCAGCATGACTTCAGCTTCGGTTTCCGAGAGGAGAATCCGCAGGCTTCCTGAGATGGCGGCGGCGTCCTGCAGTTTGAAGGGCGCGGAGATCTCGGGCGGCGAAATTCGACGGGACTGTTCCGCGGATTGGAGCGCGATCCGTCGCCAGCGGTCGACGCGTTTAGCCGCGGCAATCGCAAGATGAGCTTCGGTTCGCCGGGCGATCATGGGGACGATGCGAGCCACGCCGAGTTCTGTGCATTTTTCGATTGCCCATTCCATGCGGTCGAATTTGAAAATCGAGAGTGCGAGCGTTACTTGAAGAGGAGCCGGAGTGGAAATCACGTCTCCCAGTTCAAATTCAACTCGCTGAGGTGCGATGGTGGTAATGCGTCCGCGGCGAACTTCGTTTTCGGCAACAATGTCGAATTCCTGGCCGACGCGGGCCCGAAGCACGCGGGATAGGTGCTCAGCGTGTGCTCCGACCAGGGTCGCGCGGGTACCAGAGACTTCGTCGGCAATCCAGCGTCGGCGGGTCATTGGTCAGAAAGCTTAAACCACAAAGGACACCAAGGTACACAAAGGAAATCGAGGGAAGGGAATTGGAAAAGTAGCCAGGCGCGGGTGGCTATCCGAAAATATCTTTCACTTTGCCCAGTAGCGTCCTCCGCTGCGGCTTGTTTTCTACCCGCGTGATTCCTTCCAACTCCTGCAGCAGTTCGCGTTGACGCTTGTTGAGCTTGCCGGGAGTTTGCACGCGGACCTCGACGAACAGGTCGCCCTTGCCGTGACCATTCAGCACGGGCACGCCCTTGCCCCGGATGCGTATCGTAGCGCCTGATTGCGTTCCATCCGGCACCTTCAGGGTTTGCTCGCCTTCGAGCGTGGGTACCTGAATCTCGGTGCCTAGCGCTGCCTGCGCGAATGAAATGGGGATTACGCAGTGCAGGTCGTTGCCCTCGCGCTCGAAAAACGGATGTTCTTTGACGTGCAACACAACGTAGAGGTCGCCCGCAGGTCCGCCATGCGCTCCAGCTTCGCCCAGCCCAGAAAAACGTATGCGGGTGCCATCTTCAACTCCAGCAGGAACTTTTGCGTCCACCGTCCTCTGACGCAGAGTGCGGCCTTCGCCTTTGCACTTGGGGCATGGATCGGTAATTACGCTGCCTGCGCCTTGGCACGTGGGACAAGTGCGGGCCATGCTGAAAAATCCCTGCTGGTAGCGCACCTGGCCGCGCCCTCCGCAGGATCGGCAAGGGACGGGAGCCTTGCCCGCTGCAGCGCCAGAGCCGCGGCAATCTTCGCAGGTTTCGTGGCGGCGAACGGTCACGCTGGTTTCCGTGCCGAACACTGCCTCTTCAAATTCCAGCGTCACATCTTCCCGCAGATCGGGACCGCGCTGGGCGCGGGTGCCGCGGCGGGAACCGCCGCCGAAAAGATCTCCAAAGCCGAAAAAGTCGCCGAAGATCTCGCTGACATCCTGGAATACAGTTGGATCGAATCCACCCGACCCTCCGCCGCTTACTGCAGCGTGCCCGAAACGGTCGTATGCGGCGCGCTTGTCGGAGTCTGCCAGGATCGCGTACGCCTCGCTGCATTCCTTGAATTTCTCTTCAGCGTCAGGATTATTCGGATTGCGGTCGGGATGAAACTGCAGCGCCAATTTGCGATAGGCGCTCTTGATCTCCTGTTCACCGGCTTCGCGGGCAACCCCAAGCACTTCGTAATAGTCGCGTTTTACGTTGCTGGCCAGAATAGCTCCAAGTCCTTTCGAATTTCCTGAGTGTTAGTGTTTCGAGTTGCGCGCAACCTTGACCATCGAGGGCCGCAGCAGACGGTCCTTCAACTTGTAGCCGCGCTGCAGCTCTTCCAATATTTGATGATCCGGGGCATCGGTAGTTTCCACCATTTCGATCGCCTCGTGAAGATGGGGATCGAAGGGCTCACCTTTGGCCGGGATGGCGCGCAACCCCAATTTCAGCAACGCATCCTGCAATTGTTTGTAGATAAGCTCGACCCCACCACGGAACTCGGACTTCCCCGCCGGGGCGGTTTGCAGCGCGCGCTCAAAGCTGTCGAGGATAGGCAGCAATGACTTAATCGTGTCCGCCAAGGCGTACTCACGAAAGTCTTGCTGCTCGCGGGCCGTGCGCTTGCGGGCGTTCTCGAATTCAGCCTGCAGACGGGCGAGGCGGTCGATCAGTGTATCCCGTTCGACTTTCAGTTTCTGCAACTCGCCGCTTTCCGTGGATAGGGACCGGGGTCCAATGGTGGCGGAGTCGTCCGCAGCATTCTCCGAAGCAGGCAGTTCATGCTCAACATCAAGTTCCTGGGGATCTACATCCGATTTTCCGTTTGTTCTTGCCATAAAGCTTTTGCTTAGGGACTCCTTACTCAGACTCATTCAAGATTTTGTCAAACATGCGCGCGATGTAGGAAACCGCCGTCATCGTATGTTCATAGTCGATGCGGGTCGGTCCAATGACCGCGAGCGATCCCATAACCTCGCCGCCGACCCGGGCAGGCGCGCCGATAAGCACGAAATTACGCATCGAGGGCAGCGTCTGATCGAGTCCTATCACCACGCGCACGGCTTCCTGCTTGGCATCGAGATACGCGCCCAGCAGGCCGACGATTTTCTGTTTCTCTTCCAGCGTCTTCAACAACTCCTGCAAGCGTTCCCGGTCCTGCTCTCCTGCCACCAGATTAGCGGCGCCCTCCACGTAAACCATTTGGGCGTTATCGTCCGCGGCGAGTGCGCCTTGCTTATAGAGCTGCTCGACCGAGGTCATCAAGCGGTCGTATTCGTTGCGCTCCTGCTCAAGCCGGCGAGCCAACTCGACCCGCATCGCTTCCATGGTCCAGCCACGGAAGTTCTCGTTGAGGAAACGCGCAGCGGCATCGAGATCGGCCTGCGGGAGATCGAGCCGCAGCACACGGTCGCGCACCAGGCCCGACCGCGTGACCAGCACTGCCAGCACCTTCTGGTCGCCCAGCCGGGAAAAATAAACGTGTTCCAGCGCGTTCTTCGGTCCGCCGATGGCTACCGCGACCCCAACATTGTGCGAGATCAGCGAGAGCACATGCGAAGTGCGCTCCATGAATTCCTGCACGTCCGAGACGCCGTGAAACGATTCCTGAATAATATTTTCGTCATCGTTCGAAAGGCGCGCTTTGCCCGTAAGCTGCTCCACATAATATCGATAAGCCTCGGTGCTCGGGACGCGGCCGGCCGAAGTATGGGGCTGCTCGAGGTAACCGGAATCCGCTAGATCCGACATCACATTGCGGATGGTTGCCGGGCTCAATCCTTCCCGATTGGCACGCGCAAGAGTGCGCGAGCCTACCGGCTCGCCCGTGGCGATAAAAGTCTCCACAATCGCGGTCAGGATTTCGCGTTCGCGCTCGCCTATTGGCGGTCCCGGAGGCATACTCTCCTTGTATCACACTGAGCCGACGGGGCCAGCCGGCTTCGCCGTCCATCAACTACTAAGGTATTTAGATGCAACACTTACACTGGAGGACACAAAATGGCCTGTTTGGATTCTAGGAAGCGCTGCAAAGCCTGTCAAGCATTAGCACCCTTACTATAGGATGCGACTTTCAGACGATGAATTGGGTAAATTGTCCCGTTGGAGCGCTGCGTAATCACGGATGGCACGGTACAACTGATCCAACGCGGGAGTAGCGACGCTGCTATCGTTCAGCAGCACGCGGCATTCAATAGCCAGCATCCACATCTCAGCTGCGGCGTGGCGCGCGTGCCGGGCGAAGACATACTCTGCCATCCGATGCGAAAAGAATCGTTGCCAGTACAACACGGCAAACAGGCGCGGGAGCTTGGTGAAAAGCACCATCAAAGCGAACGGGTGAACGGGCTGCCCCCGAGCGCGCACTGCCGAGAATCCTTCTCGCACGCCGCCGACCATAAGCTCTAACAAGGGTCGATTGCGACTCAGTTGCTCACAATTGCCTCCCGCCAGGTAGATAGCGCCGCTTACCGACGTCACAAAGAACGCGTGAGCCAATAACCATGCATCCATGTCATTGTCTGTCTTGGTGCGAAAACCCGATGCGCGCAGTGCCTGAGCAATAGCTCGCAGACGAGTGCTCTGTTTACCACTCGGTTCGCCGAGGGTAGTCGGCTGTTGAGAGATCATGGCGTAGCAGACGACGTGGCCCTCAAGCGTTCCGCCGGCTCCCGGAAACCCAAGCGATACGCGATCTTCGCCCAGAGCATTGACTAACCGGGCCGACCCCAGAGGATTGTTCAGCATGAAAAGTATGGTTGGGATGTTGTGATTTGCCGTGAGGTCCGGCATAGCGCTGTCGAGCTGATCCCTTCTGACCGAGATCAGGGCCATATCGTAATTGTCTTGGGCACGAAGCCGCTCGACGGTCGCTACAGAAGTGGTCGAACGAGTTCCACTTGCGACGTCCTCCAGCACAAGCCCATGGCGTCGAATGTCCGCCAGCCTTTTGGAGCGAGCCAATAGGGTGACGTGATGCCCAGCCTGCTGGAGCCGTGCCGCATATAACGTGCCGATCACGCCGGCCCCATAGACCAGGATGTTCATGCTGCCGTCCATTCTACGGATAGCGTAGCCGGCTCTTCTAGTATGCTGACAGCCTCGGGAGGATCAAAGGGAAGCATGCGGCCGAAGTCCCATATCGCAGTGATCGGAGCGGGCGCGTTCGGCGGATGGACAGCCCTGTATTTGTTGCGCCGCGGCGCGCGGGTCACGCTGCTGGACGCCTGGGGTCCGGGCAATTCGCGATCGTCTTCGGGTGGCGAAACTCGCATCATGCGTGGCACCTACGGGCCGAACCAGCCTTACACAAAAATGGCAGCACGCGCCTTGCAGTTGTGGAAGGAGCACGAGACTCGATGGGGACGGCAGCTTCTGCATCGTACTGGCGTTTTGTGGATGGCAACGTCTAGCAATGACGAGTTCGAACGGGCTTCATTACCTATGCTGCGCGAAGCTGGCATCGTCTATGAAGAATTGTCGGGAAGGGAACTGGGAAGACGCTGGCCGCAGATCAATGTTGAAGATGTACGCTGGGCGATTCACGAACCCGACGGCGGTTTCTTGATGGCGCGGGTCGCGTGCCAGGTGGTGATGGAGGGATTCCTGGCAGAAGGCGGCGAGTACAAACAAGTAAGTGTCTTACCGCATGATCTTGAGACCGGCATTCGCGACGGCCTCACTCTTTCGGATGGTGCCAAATTAATCGCGGACCAATATGTCTTCGCCTGCGGCCCATGGCTGGGTAAACTTTTTCCCGAAACCGTTGGCAATCGCATTCACCCGACTAAACAGGATGTATTCTTCTTCGGCACACCCGCCGGAGATGATCGCTTATCAGCTGCGAGGCTGCCGGTCTGGGCCGATCATCGGGACCGATTTATCTACGGCATCCCGGCGACCGATGGGCGCGGATTCAAGGTTGCCGACGATACGCGAGGAATCGAATTCGATCCGACTGCGGGGGAACGGGCAGTGAGTGAGGATGGGCTGCAGGCCATTCGCGACTACGTGGCTTTCCGGTTTCCTGCGATGAAAGATGCGCCGCTGGTGGAGACCCGGGTTTGCCAATACGAAAACAGCCCAGACAATCATCTGATCATTGATCGTCATTCGGCCGCGCAGAACGTTTGGCTGGTGGGAGGCGGATCAGGACACGGCTTCAAGCACGGGCCAGTCGTGGGCGAAATGGTTGCGGAGTTGGTGATGGAAGGCCAGGAGCCAGAGCCGATTTTTAGATTGGCGCGATTCAGGAAATAAGCTCACTCAATCCAGGGATTGATGAGCGGAGTTGAAACCCGAAAGCCCAGCGTGCGGTTCACTCCTCATCAAAAGGCGCAGGCTTCAGTGCCCAAGCCACCGGCAGGGACATTTTGTTCATTAGCTGCGTTCCGCAAGATACTTGGTACCTCGTCCTCTATCTCGGCGCTCGACTGGGATCTTCGTTGAACCAGGGACCTTGCAAGCAATGTCGCTACTGGATCTGGATGACGCTTTCCCCGGCGCTGGAATTGATCTCGTCTATCCGCGCGATGACTTTCCGGGCAAAATCGTAGAGCGACTTGGCATGTGCAGAGCTTTCGCCTTCGAGAACCGTGGGTTTGCCGCTGTCTCCGGCTTTGCGGATGTCGGGATCGAGTTGGACGTTCCCGAGAAACGAAACGCCGAACTGCTTCGCCGTTTTCTCTGCGCCGCCGCGAGAAAAAATGTCGATCTCATGATTGCAGTGCGGGCAAACGAAGTAGCTCATGTTCTCAACCATGCCCACGATATCGACTTTCATCTGGCGAAACATTTCGATGGCTTTGCGTGCGTCCTGCAGCGAAACATCCGACGGCGTGGAAACCACGATAGCTCCGGTGAGCGGAACGGTTTGAATGAGTGAGAGGGAAACGTCCCCAGTGCCGGGCGGCAGGTCCACGACCAGATAGTCAAGTTGTCCCCACATCACCGAGCCCAAAAACTGCTTGATGATCGAGTGCAGCATCGGCCCCCGCCAGATCAGCGGCTTGTCTCCGGGATTCAGTAGGCCGACCGAAATCACTTTGAGCCCGTGGGCATCGAGCGGCTCAATACGATTGTCCGCGAGCACCTTGGGTTGTGTGTTCAGGCCCAGCATGAGCGGCACGTTGGGTCCGTAAACGTCAGCGTCGAGTAAACCCACTTTGTGACCCAGCTTGGCCATGGCCAGCGCGAGGTTCACTGCCAGCGTGGTCTTCCCGACTCCACCCTTGCCGGAGCCGACCGCGATAATCGTTTCTACGCCCGGAAGAGGCTGTGGACCTTGCGGCGGTTGTCCGGGACGGGGAGACATCGGCGTATTCAAGAGATTCACCTTCCAGATAGCTTAGATGAGGCTTACAGCTTGATTATACAAGGGGACACGAACTCGCATTGAAGACACGGAGCTATCGCTCGCGATAAACACGAGTCACCGCGCCGCGATGATATCGGTCAGCACATCCGGCTTAGATTCGTCCCGCACCAGATGCGGATATTGCTCCCCGCCGTGATAATCAAGTTTGTAGATCTTGTAGTAATCGGTGTTCTCGACCAGTAGTTCGATTGGGTCAGAGTTGTTTTTCGATTCCCTCAACGCGTCGCTCAAGACCTCTGGGCAGAATCGATGTCCATCCACTGCCACCACTCTCATCCCCGGCCCGATCCCAGCCTTCGCCGCCGGCATTCCTTCGACTGTGTCAAGGATATTTCCACTTTCTTCGAGCAGCAGGCCAATTGAATACTCGGCGTTGATCTCTTTGCGTTCGCGTTTCCGCGCCTTTATCAGTTCCGAACGAGTTTCGTTATAAACCAGCTTCCAGCCGCTGGCCTCGATGCCTGCAAGCGGCGCACCCGGTCCGTGATTGGTCAGCCGCTCCGTCCAGAATCCGCGCCAGTCGTAAGGGGCAACCTGATTCAAAGTGCTCACCACGTCATCGAACGTGTAGGGTTTCACCTCCGGAGGTCCGCTTTGCCCGCCATGGAAAAGGTGACAGAAGTCGTCCAGCGACTTCTGGCCGTGGGTCTGCTGACGGATTATGGTGTCGACCCACAACCAATTCAGAACATCCTCTTCGTAGTAGTCCACCGTCCTCCGCCAGGACTCCCACTGGGGTGGGGCACCCTGCATGGAGGGCACGCCGTCCGCAGTATCTTGCAGGTTCCGCCATGTGCGGCCCGGAACGTGATCCAGCCGGGCCGCGACTGAGGCCAGATTCTCACGGAACTGCTCCGGGGTGCGGATGCCGCTGCGAGCGCTCAACGTATCTCCGAGATACGAGGTCAGCCCTTCATACACCCAAAGCAGATCGTCTTGCATGGGCTGCTCGTAATCTGGCGTCGCCAAATCCGCCGGACGGCGATATTTTCCATTCCACGAATGAACATATTCGTGCGAAAGCAAGCCAGAAGCCAGCAGTCGCTGGTCCTCGTCCACCAGAGCGCGCTCCGAACTCCGGCTGTCATTCGATTCATGGTGCTCCAGCCCGAAGTGCGCCACGTGGTCGCTGAGGCTGTAAAGAAAGTGGTAATCGCGGAAATGCTGTGCTCCGAAAAGCTTCAGAGCCTGATCGGTCAGAGTTTTGTAGTGCTCGAGAACCTCTTGCGGCGCATCCAGGTCGCCAGCCGCATCGGCGGCAATGTCCATTTCCTGGCGTGGGTTTTCGCTCAGCGGCACTACGCGCAGGTATTGGCCCGCGATCACGGGAGAGTCAACCAATCTGGTCAGCGATGCCGGATTGAACGCGATCACAGATCCAACCTGCGAAGCAACGGGCAGTGGCGTACCAAACTTCCATCCCTCGGGCAGACGCAGGCTTGCCTGATAGGCGAGATCATCCGACCCCCATCCAGCCGGATAGAGCAATACCGTATTCCAACTCAGCACCGTCATCTTGTCCGTAGCGGATGCTCCGCCGGTGTAGATGCCTTCTTCCCCAGTGGGAGAAATGAAATCCAAAGACGCGCTTACCGCGGATGCTCCAGCCGGTACTTCGATATGGATGGTCCATCCATCCAGCAAATCCCGCCGCCATTTCAAATCTTGGCCGTTGGCGGTGAACTTCAGTCCCGCCAAGTCTTGGATCGGGCCCGTCGGTCCGTGCTCGCCCGGAATCCACTTGGGATAGTAGAGCGTCAGCGTGCCGGGAGTGGCCGGGATCGTCATTTGAGCATGGAAGATCTTGCGGGGAGCTTCGCTCGCGTCCACCGCAAGGGTGATCGTGGGCGGCGACAGTTTTGGCGCGGTTTTAGTTTTTTGTGCGGCAACAGGTATTGCTATCGTGCAGACCATAATTACGCACAAGCGGAGATAACGAAAAGATGATTTCATGGGGCTCCGTGATCGATCAGAACACTTGGCGACACACGCGAAGAACAAATGACTATAACAGCCGGGTGTCAGTATCGTCACGCCCGAGCTTCTGATTCTGGCCATTTGTACGCACGCGCAACTTCCAAACGCGCTTTGCTATCATGCTGTCGGTGTCTTCCCATACTCATCGCGGCAGGTTCATTACGTTCGAGGGTCTCGACGGATGCGGCAAAAGCACTCAGCTGGCGAAACTGGCCGCGGCGTTGCGCGCTCAGGGTGTGAACGTGGTCGTCACGCGCGAACCGGGCGGGACGCCCACGGGAGAAAAAATTCGCAAGCTTCTGCTTGATACCAATACTTCCTCGCTGGCGCCACTGGCTGAATTGGCCCTCATGTTCGCGGCCAGAGCGCAGCACATTGCCGAAGTGATTCAGCCGGGGCTTGCCAACGGATGCGTCGTGCTCTGCGACCGCTTTACCGATTCGACGGAGGCGTATCAGGGTGGTGGGCGCAAACTGGGCACCGAACCGGTGTTGGCGCTACATCGAATCCTGTGCGGCGGTATGCAGCCCGAGCTTACGATCCTGATGGACTCCGACGTCGCCCAGAGCGTGGATCGCGCCCGCCGCCGCAACCGGTCTCGTTCTGCCAAGAATGACCGGGGAAAAAGCGATGAAAATCGGTTTGAGCAGGAGAGCCGTGGGTTCTTTGGACGAGTGCGAAACGCGTATCTCGCCATCGCGGCCCGCGAACCGCAACGCATGATTGTCGTGGACGCTCGCGGTACTCCGGAAGTGACGCACCGGCGGATCGTGGAGGTCGTGCGGCGGAAACTGAAGCTGGCAAATGCGAGCGCACAGCATTCAGCATTCAGCACTCAGCAACAGAGCCGGCCGCCTTCCACGCGTAAAGGATAAATCTCAAATGCCTATCAAGACAGTTCCGCTCCGCAGGCATTATCCTGATCTGGCCTAGACCTGACGGCTACTCGTATGGGCTTTTCTGACTTTTACGGCAACTCGGAGGTTGTCGGTCACCTGCGCGACATGCTGGCTCGCAACCGCTTTCCCCAGGCGGTGATTCTGGCTGGCCCCGCCGGTTCCGGCAAGTATACGTTGGCTTTGATGCTTGCCAAGGCGATGAATTGCCTGGCGCCGATCACCACCAGCGGCTTGCCCGACTTTTGTGGTCAGTGTTCAAATTGCCTTCGCATTGCGCAGGCAGAAGATCTCGATGCCCGCTTTGCCGAGGCCGTCGAAGCCCGCGAAGGCCTGCGTGACGCTGACAAGAAAGAAACGCGGCTTTTTGTTCAAACCCATCCCGATGTGCTGGTGATTCCGCCCGATCCGCCGCAGATGATGATCAAGGTGGATCAGGTGCGGCGCGTGATCGAGACCATTTATTACCGGCCCGGTGAAGCTAGGGAGCGAGTTTACATTTTCACCGATTCCGGGTTCATGAAGGAGGCGGCTAACTCGTTGCTGAAAGTACTCGAGGAACCACCGGAATTCGCAACCGTCTTCCTGTTGACGGAGAACGCCGGTGAGTTGCTGCCGACGATCCGATCACGTTCCATGATCGTGACACTGAGTGCGTTACCGGCAGACGAGATAGAACGATATTTGGCGACGAATCGCCCCGACTGGAACCCGAAACAGCGCGCACTGCTGGCCCGACTTTCTGAAGGCGCCGTGGGCCGTGCCCGCAACTTCGACCTCGCAGCCTACACCGCGTCGCGCGCGCACGCTCTCGCCATCCTCAACTCCGCTTTGCGCGCTGCGGATCACAGCGAGCTTTTTAAAATCACCGAGACCTATCGCGCCGGGGCAGAGGGTCGTGACAAAACGGAAAAACTGTTGCGCGCAATCTACTCGCTGCTGCAGGACTTGACGTTCGTGAACTCCGGGACACCGGAACTGATTCGCAACACTGATATCCAGGCCGAGTTGAAGGCGCTCGCTGAATTCGCGGATTTTGCGTGGATTACTCGCGCTTCCGATCGTCTTGCCGAAGTCGAGCGAGGAATGCGCCGCAACCTGCTCCGCTCGCTCTCCCTGGACGCGTTTGCCGTCGAGCTGGAACGAGGGTGAGAATTCAGCAGTTGGCTGCTTGCCGTCGGGTTAGAACGGCCGGGGCGGAAAAGATCCAATCGACAGTAGCCCTGGACTGTTTGGGTCAGCTACGGGAGATTTAGGAGACTCGGTCAGTGTGCACTTGCCGATCGCTGATTTCACTTCAATCTCTCCGATGGATGACGGGGTGCCAAACTCGGCGACATACACGCTTCCGCCCGTCCCGGTGGTTTTTGCCAGGGTCAACGATCCCAGATAGGACCAGTCCGTCACGTAGCCTTTGAGCTTGCCAGAAGTGCAGCCTTTTGAAAGAGTGCCAGCGCTCTTATCGAAAAAAGCCGCACTGACCCTGTCTCCCTGCGTGTTGCTGATGTAGAGCAGCGTCTCGTCCGGGCTGAGTAGGATGTTACTGGCGCTGATTTCATTTCCAAGGCGATAGACGACCGTTGGAGTCAACTTGCCCGAGGAAATGTCGGAGACCTCAACCACGGTCAATGGGGAAGTATCGCCGAAGATGGCGTAGTGGCCGTCCTTCGTAATGTCGACGCCACTTGGATAAGTATTGCCGCCACGTGAGCCCGTGGAATTCTGTTCGTCGCCGTTCGAAACTGGCACGCCCCCTGAAATGTCGAAAGACTCGATCGAACCATCTCCGTAGGTCGCGACCATCATGCTCCCGTGGATAACCATACCGTCGATGGAGCCACTTTGCAGCCCGCCGACGCTGATGTCACCGACAAAACTGATTTTGCACCCCGGCTTCACCAGAAAAGTTCCAATAGTGTTCGAGGTGGTGAAACTGGCATACAGGTACTTGCTGTTCATCGCAAGGCCGATTCCATTGGTGATGCCGGAATCGCTCGATGATCCTCGCGCGCTGCCGCCAACTTTCAGCGTCCGTACGACAAGACCAACAATGTCGTTGCTCGTCGCCTGAGAAGCGTAAACGCATTCCGTATCACCGCTGTCGAGTACGGTGACCCGGTTCGTCGCAAAAAAGCCGCCCGCGATTCCAATACCGCCGGTCGGCACTTTTGCTTTCATGGTCAGCAGCCCGTCCGAAGCCACGGTGTAGAAGGTGACGCTCGTAGGGTTTCTTGGAGGGACGTCGTCGTTGGTAACAACGTAGTGAGTCTTGCCGGCAGCCGCCGCGAGCGAACTCGCGACACAGACCGAAGCCAATAATACTGTTGCCCGCGACAAACAATCTCTAAAGGATATCCGCATACTGTTCCTTACATCTGCAACGCGACCAATCCAGATAACCACGACTGGCGCGGCAGTTCAATAAAAATGACCTGATTATCCCGAAGGTGGTCGCCCAGGGTGAAAATGTTTGCAGAATAGTTGAAAACCGCATCTGCCGCGCGTTGCACGAAGGGTTGACATCCACCGTCGAGACTGACCTTGCGGCAACAATCTACACCAGAAAGCGAATTACTATCCCGCGTAGTTGCGTTTTTCGTAGGGGACGTCGACTGTTTTTTTCACTGCCAACACCGAGCGCAACTGTGCTAGCATTGCGGACCTACGCTGCGTCTCTCGGCTTTGCGGAACTGCATTTGCCACCGACAGTAGCTTTCAAAATAGGGGGAACTACCTTGCCAAAGAAAATATCTCTCGCGATACTCATACTTCTGTTTACGGCGCTCTCAGGCGTTTCGCTGGCGCAGAAGCTGACAAACCTCGTTCATCCAGCGCCCGACGGCGCGTTTGTGGATTATCTGTTAACCGACGGTACTGTGATGGTTCAGGGGCAGAGCTGCACCGATTGGTGGAAGCTCACGCCCTCAAGTTCCGGCAGCTACATCCAGGGCACGTGGACGCAACTGGCCAGCCTGCCTTCCAACTACGCTCCCTATGCTACTTCTGGAGCTGTGCTGGCTGATGGAAGATTTCTTCTGGTTGGCGGAGAATACAGCGACTGCGGCGGCGAATTCACCCTGACCAACCAGAGCGCGATTTACGATCCCAAGGCTAATACGTGGACCATGGTAGCTCCGCCCAAGGGATGGTATGACATCGGAGACTCGCCGGCGGTCGTACTGCCGAACGGCCAGTTCCTCCTGGGACGCAAAACTAATAAAGACCTGGCAGCATTGGACCCCGCTACTCTTAAGTGGACGGCGATGAAACACACCGGCAAAAGCGATTTCGATGCCGAAGAAGGCTGGACCCTCCTGCCGGACGGGACCGTCTTAACCTGGGATGTGAAGAACAGTCCCAACTCCGAAATCTATACTCCCTCGAAGCAAGAGTGGGCGACCGCGGGCAGCACCGTGGCGAATTTGATGGGACCTCCCGAGGAGGGTTGCTTGCATTACGGGAGTCATAATCAGTATGTGTATTGTCCTCCTGGAGAAACAGGACCTGGAATTCTGCGTCCGGACGGCACGGTCTTCGCAACTGGAGCTCTACATCTGGGCGACACTACCGGACACACGTCGGTCTATGATCCGGCAACGGGTAATTGGACTGCCGGCCCCGACTTCCCAAATGGCGATGCTGCCGGCGACTCGTTTGCAGCGCTGCTAACCAATGGCAACGTGTTGGTGTTGGGAAACAGCGGGACCATGTATGAGTTCAATGGGACGACATTCAACCCGACAACTGTAGGTTACGGTAGCTTGATCATAATGCCCAATGGCGAGGCACTGGTCGGTGGCGTCGCCGCTTACAGTTCCAAAGGAACATACAAGAGCTCGTGGGCACCGAAGATCACCAAGTTTCCTTCCACTGTCACCCGTGGCTCCACTTACAAAATCTCCGGCCAGCAGTTCAACGGCTTATCACAGGCGGCTTCGTTCGGAGACGAGTTTACAACCGCGACGAACTATCCTCTGGTACGGATCACGAATAGTGCTACCCATCACGTTTTCTATGCCAAGACACACGATCACAGCACGATGGGAGTCGCAACCGGCAAGGCAACGGTTTTCACCAACTTCGATGTTCCTTCAGGCATGGAGACCGGAGCAAGTTCGCTGGTGGTAGTCGCAAATGGAATCCCCTCCAAGGCGGTGAGCGTAACCGTCGAGTAGGGTTAGGGGTGCAGTCCCGAAGGTTTGCAATTCAGGGCGAAGTGGGGATTACCCCGCTTCGCTCTTTTTCTGGTGGCAAGGAGGGATCCGGTTCTACTTCCCGGTCATCACCAGTTTCGCGATGGTGGCCAGCTGCATGTTCGATGTGCCTTCGTAAATTTTGCCAATCTTCGAATCACGCCAGTACTTCTCCACCGGATAGTCTTTGGTGAATCCGTAGCCGCCATAAATCTCGATGGCTAGCGATGTGACCCGCTCGGCAACCTGGGAACAGAACAGTTTGCACATGGCCGCTTCTTTCACGAATGGAATGCCGCCGTCTTTCATGCGCGCAGCGTTGTAGACCATGAGCCGGGCAGCCTCGATTTCGGTGGCCATTTGCGCAATCTGAAACTGGATACCCTGAAAATCTCCAATCGATTTACCGAACTGCTTGCGCTCCTGCGCGTATTTCACCGCATATTCCCACGCGCCGCGAGCCACACCCGCCATCTGCGCGCCGATCCCGATGCGGCCCTCGTTCAACGTTTCAATGGCGATCTTGTAGCCCTTACCCACTTCGCCTAGAACGTTCGATTTAGGAACGTGGCAATCCTCCAGGATCAACTCGCAGGTGGACGAAGCTCGGATGCCGAGCTTGTCTTCTTTCTTACCGACGGTGAATCCGGGAAATTCTTTTTCGATAATGAAAGCAGTGATGCCCTTGTATCCGGCTGCGGGATCGACGGTGGCAAACAGAATGAAAACGCCAGCTTCTTTGCCATTCGTGATCCACAACTTGCGGCCGTTGAGGACGTAGTCGCTGCCTTTCAGTTCGGCTTTCGTCTGTAGAGCAAACGCGTCCGACCCCGATCCTGCCTCGCTCAATGCGTACGCGCCGCATAAGTCCGCAACCATTCGCGGCAGATAGCGCTTCTTCTGCTCTTCACTCGTCCAACGCAGCAGGGCGTTGTTGACCAATGTGTTTTGCACGTCCACAATCACGCCCGCGGAAGCGTCGACGCGCGAAAGTTCCTCGACCGCGAGAATCGCCTCAAAGAACTTGCCGCCAGCGCCGCCGTATTGCTCCGGGATCTCGATTCCCATGATCCCGAGTTGAAAGAACTGATGAATGAGGTCTTTGTCGAATACACCCTTGTCGTCCATCTCCTTCACCAAAGGACGGATCTTTTCCTCGGCAAACTGGCGGATGTTGTCACGGAAAAGAATCTCGTCTTCCGTGAAGCTGGTCAGCGGAGTAGGCGATTGAAGCTGCAGGACATCAGGCATGAAAGCACCTTCAGGCTAGGATGCGAAGCAAGAATTCTAGCACCTTTAAGGCGGGAGTTTTGTAGCCCGGCAATCTTGCCGCAGGGACGCTACACAGATTAGCTCTGCTTGTATACCAGCTTAAGGCCGTCGGCCTGCATGATGCGCTGGATCTGATTGCGCGCGTGCACCGCCCACGGCCCGGTAGTGTCCAACTTCACGTAGGCGCGCCAATGCTTTAACGCCCTACGCGGCTCCCGAACTTTCTCATAGGCGAGCGCCACATTGTAATGCGCATCGCCGTATGTGGGTGCGAGTTGGAGCGCTGTGTTGTAAGCCTGGATGGCCTCTGCCACCCGGCCAGTTTCATCCAGCACATTGCCCAAGTCGAAGTAAGCCAAAGCGTAGCGCGGATCAATTTGGATGGCCGCACGGTAGTGCTTCTCTGACAGTGTGTAATCCTGCCGATTGTAATGCAACGTGCCCAGGTTGATGTGCGCAGCCGCATGCTCGGGATCCAACTCCAGCACTCTTTGATAAGCCGCAATCGCCTGAGATTGGGTACTCGGATCTTCCTCGAGCGCAATACCCTGGGCGAACAGCCCAGAAACGTCCGCCGGAACCGGCCCCGGTCGGCTGAGCGGAGTTGCACTGGTGACTACATTCTCGCGGGAGGAGAAATCGAACATGAACTGGCCTGCGATGGGCTCGACCAGTCTGCCTTCATGGCGGAATGCAACGCGTTGTCCGGTACTAAAAGCCCCTGCCTCAAGCAACGGATTCGCCATTCCCGCTACCTGTTTCTGCATGGCATCGAGCGAGCGGCGGATTACCGCGGGCCGCACTTTGCGAGCGCACAGGTCTCGAATCTTCTTGACTTGCAGAAGGTCGAAAAACGAATAGCTCTCCGCGACGGCTACCAGTTCAGCTTTTTCCCAAGCCTGCAACTGACGCGCCGTAAGCCGAAGAATCCGTAGCACATCTGCTCGACTGTAGCGATACACGGTTATAGGAGGCGTTCAGCGCCCATTATCCGGAAGGCGAGGTTGTGTTGGCAAGTGGAAATAAGGCTCTACGGGAATCTAGAACAGCAACTTGCCTCGCCTGTGGTGCAATTTCGAGGCGCAGCTCAAGCCCCGGACACCTCGTCCGGGCATCGAGCGAAAACACGGCGCAAGCTGTGCCGGCCTGTCATGAACTTTTAATGTGCTGGAGGCGCGAAACTTTGATCTTCCAGAGCTATCATTGACGGTTCCTCAAAACCTGAAGAAATGCCATGAAACGCAAAACCGTTCAAGATCTCGAGTCCACAAGAGAAATGACCGGACTGGTGCAGCAAGCCTGCCTGGTCGCCAAAGACGCGGCGTTTAATCTGCGAGACTTTCTCGAGAATTCTTCCAACATGGCATTCATCGCAGTGAAGGATTGCGAGAAAGAACTGGACCGCGCCGAGCGCAAAATCGACGACGGGATTACTCACGCCATCACGCAAGTCACAGAAGCGGAGGCGCGTGAACTGCTCGCCTGCCTGAAATTCATCATCGATCTGGAGCGCATCGGAGACTTAACGTGGTCGGTGACCCAACGCCTGCAGCGCTTGACCCCAAAGATCCAGCGCGACGATCGCCGCGACTTGATCGCCATGGCGGACATCCTGGAAAGAATGCTGGAAGTCGTGCATAAGGGGTTTGTGGACCGCGATCTGGAATCGGCGAATTGGATACTGAAAACCGACTCTCAGATTGACCAGGTTTGCCGGGCAGTTTTTCAGCGTCACCTCGAAAGCAAGAGCAAAGAACGCCGCGAGTACAGCACCAATCTGCTGCTGATGGCGCAAGCCTTCGAGCGCGCCGGAGATCACGCCAAGAACCTGGGCGAAGAGTTGGTTCACCTGGTGGAAGGCCGCAGCGTTCGTCACGAGCCCAAGAGGTCGCAAAGCTCACGCGCCGCGCGCGAAACGTAGCCCGCGAGCGTCTACTTCAGGCCTTCGACTAAATAAAGGTCTCCGAGGGTTCGATGGAAACCGTAAACGTAGGTCTTCCCGTCCGGTGTCATCAAAATAGGTCCAATCGTGGAGACGCCAGTGGGATCGAGCGGAGCGATCTCTTTCCACACGGTTTTCTTTCCCGTGGCCAAATCCAACCGATAAACCTTGGCAGGCACTTCGCCAGTCCGGTAAAGATAAATGGAGTGGGCGTCCTGACTCCAATTGATGGGTATGTCTCCGGCTTCCATGCCGCTCACGGATCGAGGCTCGCCCCCGGCGGAAGGGTAGAGGTAGCCTTTTTCATCGGGGCCAATGCCGACCACCGATTGGCCGTCGGGCGAAATCGCAAAGTTTTGTGCGTCGACGCCTTCGGGAGTAATCGGTTTCGGTTTTCCGCCGGACACATCCTGCACATAAAAGCGCACGCCGCGTCCCGGTTCGTTACCTGAAAAAACCAGTCGCTTGCCGTCAGGAAACCAGCGTGCCCACTGATGGTTAATCGAATCGCTGGTGAGCGTCTGGGTTTCGCCAGCCCCAGTCGGCAACAGCCGGAGTTGTCCGGGCGAGATTGGTGTGACTACGAGCACCCATTTCTGATCGGGTGAGAGGGCGGAAGCGCCGCCTTCGCCGAGTCGTATGGCCGGTGTTCCGTCAGTGTTCCGAATATAAACTGCGTAGGTTAGGTCTTGCGCATCTCCGTACTGCACGCCGCCGCCGATTCCTTCTTCATCGAAAAGCAGAGTCTTGCCGTCGGCGGAAAGGTCGGCGGGATAAGAGTAGTCGAGCCAGGAAAGATCTCGCTCTTTGGTCGTGCCTCCGCCCAGACCCATGACTTCGCGGCGGCGGTCGGCGCGGGCGAGCAGAACGCGTCCGTCGCGCCAGATATCGAAGATCACCAGAGAGCCCGGTACTCGCGTTACCAGCCGATGCTTGCCCGACAGGTCGACGGCAGTGATGTAATGAAACAGCCCCAATTCGCTGGCAGTGAACCAGACTTCCCGTCCGTCAGGCGACCACGCGAGACCCTGTGTACCGTACCATTCGCGGGTTAACTCGGTCTTATGACCGGAAACATCCACGACGGCAACGGAGCCACCGTCATCGCCCTGATTGGGATGGTCCATGAAGGCGATGACATCGCCTTTGGGAGAAACTCGGGGATAACTGATCCAGCCGCCGCTGGTTTCGTAGAGGACTTTGCCGATGGGATATTCAAGCCGGTCGCGCCCGCCCACATTGCGCACGACGGCTAAACTATTTCCGTCCGGGGCCCAATCTGCCCATTCGACGTCTTCGACAATTGGCCGGGGCGCGCCGCCCGCTAACGGCGCTCGGGCCAGCGTGCCCACGTTGATCCAGGTTCCGACGGGATGGCTGCCTAGTGAAAGCGCCATCTCGCCTCTCGATGAAATGGCCAGAAGTTCGGCGCGACCGAGCCCCAAAGAACGCGATTCGACCATACCCTGGCGGGCGGAGAAAGTCTCGACAGGATTCCCTTGCCATGCTGCGCTATATAAGATCGTTTGGCCATCGGGTGCGAATCGGGCGGAGCGAATTTCGCCGCGGCGAAAAGTGATTTCGTGATAGAGCGGCGCGCTGGCGGCCGACGATCCCCACAAACGCTTACCAGCGAGTAATCCCACCGCAAGACCTACCAGCAGGCCGAACCCGACCAGCGCGGGCAGAAGACGACTGTGTGGCTGGGCCGGAATCTGTTTTTCGGTGCGCGCTTTTTCCGCCACTGTCGAGACCACGCCACTGATCCCGGCGCGTGCAGAATCAGTGTCTCGTTTTAGGCGCTTCAGGTCGGCGCGCAGCTCCGCCGCGCTCTGGCAGCGCAACTCGCGATCTTTTTCCAAAGTCTTGTTCAGGATCACTTCCAGTTGCGGGGGCAGTCCCGGGTTCAACTGGACCGGGGGCGTAGGCACTTTGTTCAGGATCGCTTCAAAAACAACAGCGGATGTCGTTCCCGAAAATGGCTGTCTACCGGTTGCCATCTCGTAGAGCACGACGCCGAACGAGAACAGGTCCGTGCGATGATCCAGCGTCTCCCCACGCGCCTGCTCTGGCGACATGTAAGAAATGGTTCCCATCGCTGTCCCCGGCGTGGTGAGTTGGTCCACGCTAATGGCAGTACGCGTCGCCCCGCCGGACACGTCCATAACCCCGCTTCCCTGCGGAGTGAGTTTGGCCAGTCCAAAGTCAAGAATCTTGATTTGCCCGCGCTGAGTCACAAACACATTCGCCGGCTTGATATCGCGGTGTACAATTCCGCCGGAGTGGGCGGCATCGAGAGCGTCGGCAATCTGGATTCCCATCTCCAGCAATTGTTCGATCTTGAGCGGACGGCCCTCGATCTTGTGCTTAAGAGTGGCCCCCTCCAGATACTCCATGGCGATGAAAGCTCGCCCATCCTGTTCGCCGATGTCGTAAATGGTGCAGATATTGGGATGGTTTAGGGCAGATGCCGCCTGCGCCTCACGCTGGAAGCGGCTGAGGGCCTGAGCATCTTTGGCAACCTCTTCAGGAAGGAACTTCAGCGCGACGAAGCGATGCAGGCGGGTGTCTTCAGCCTTGTAAACAACGCCCATTCCTCCACCGCCCAACATCTCAACGATTCGGTAGTGGGAAATGGTCTGGCCTATCATGGTCCGAGTGGCGGCGGGCCGTTCCTCTAAGTCGAGCCATCTTAGTGGGATTGGGTTCTTCCGTCAACCCGCGGGGATGGCAATCGAATCGGCTCTATGGGAAACTGTGTTCGTGCCAAAAGCAAATCTTCGCTTAGTTCCCGGGAAAGGGCCGTTCCAAGAGCTTGAATGCTCGGTCTGCAAAGCGAGATTCTCTGGAATAAGCGATACATCCGATCTGACAACCGTGGGTGTTCTCAAGGCTGCGCTGTTTAAGAAATGGGACGCGCATCTATACTCTGCCCACCGCCGCCAATGGGATTTCGAGCAAAAGAAAAAAGCGAAGCGCGGTGCTGCTCGTAAATGACAATCGGCAAGGGCAAAAGTCTAGAAGCACTCGCTGGGAACTAGCAGCAAGTGGGAAAGATACGAACCGACTAGTGCATTCTCTTGTTTACCTTCGCGTCCTTGGTGGTTGATGTTTTTACTTCTAGGAAACCCTCGTTCGCATCCGCACCCCGCCGCACAGGACTATAATCGCGCTTCACAAATATGGCGCAAATCGAAGAGCGTTTGAAAGCACTCGGGCTGTCTCTGCCGCCCCCACCGCGGCCGCCGCAGGGCGTTGTTCTGCCGTTTCAGTTTGTCCGCGTCATTGGCCGCCGCGCGCTCATCTCCGGTCACGGCCCGCAGAACCCCGACGGCTCATTCGCCGAACCGTTGGGGAAAGTCGGACGAGAGATCAGCCTCGAACAGGGCTACGCTGCGGCTCGCCTCACCGCCTTGTCGATCCTGGGCAGCCTCAAACGCACGATTGGTGATCTTGACCGCATCGCCGCATGGGGCCGCGTTTTCGGAATGGTCAACTCGGCCCCCGGATTCAACCGCCAGCCGAGCGTCATCAACGGTTTCTCCGATCTCATCCTCGAACTCTTCGGACCTGAAACCGGCGCGCACAGCCGCAGCGCGGTCGGCCTCGCGGAGCTTCCATTTAATATTCCGGTTGAGATCGAGGCAGAAGTAGAGCTGGTCGAATAGTCGGAGTTTCCGAGGTTCTGCGAAGACGCTCATGTCCGCTGCCTTAGCAGGTGTGAACCCGGCCCTTTAAGCCACGAATAACGTCCTCAGTTTCCCCAACGATCCGTACAATCAGTTCCGCGGCAGATTGCCGCCGCGCCAGCCGGACACCTTGCCCGGCCCAAAGCGACAGAAACTCTGCTCTACCCTGCTTGGCGGCCGCCGTCCGCAGCGGTCGCGTGAGAATATTCTGAAGCGGGAAGGGAAGAATGGAGTTCGGCTCTTCGCCGGACTCAACCTCGGACAGGAACCGATTCACGATCCCCCGCGCAGGCCGTCCGGAGAAGGCCCGCGTGATTCGTGTCTGGTCTTCGCGAGCAGCGAGAATTGCCTCTTTGTAAATCTCCGGCACGCCGGCCTCGCGGCAAGTCAGAAAAGCGGTGCCCATCTGTACTGCACCCGCCCCAAGAGCGAGCGCAGCCGCAACTCCTCGCCCATCCATAATTCCACCAGAAGCGATCACAGGCACCTTAACCGCGTCCACAATTTGCGGAACCAGCGAAACCGTCCCAATCATTCCAGATTCGCAGTCGCTGAACTTATCTGTGTCTCTTTCTGCAAACGACCCTCGGTGGCCGCCGGCCTCACTGCCTTGCGCGACCACCGCGTCGACGCGCGACTTCTCCAGCGCAATCGCTTCGGCGACCGTGGTCGCTGTACCGATCAAGAACATTCCCCGTCTCTTGATACCTTCGATCGCGCTCGCTGGAAGAAGACCAAGTGTGAAGCTGAATAGAGATGCCTCCGTCTCCAGCGCTGCTGCAAGTTGTCCAGCGAATGTATCGCCCGGGGATTCGGGGATCGAAGGCGCAGGCAAACCGAGTTCCGCGAAGAATGGCGCTACTCGATCGAGCGCCGGTCGCGTGTTGCTCGGCAGTTCCGGAACGGCCAGCGGTGCGAACAGGTTTATACCAAACCGCCGAGCAGTTCGCTCTCGCACCGCGCGCCCAACCTCGAGAATTTGCGCTGGCGTCAGGTACGCGGCTCCAATGAAGCCAAGCCCACCAGCGTTGCAAACTGCCGCAACCAGTTCCGGAGTGTCGCCGCCGCCTGCAAGCGGCGCTTGAATGATCGGGTTCGCGATCCCGAGATGTTTTGTGAGGGTTGTCTCGATTGCCATCTAGATCGTCTCGTGACTCAGCCGATTTGATGCCGCTCACCCATTCGCGGCTTCTATTCCGAGTCAAGACTAAGGTCGGTTTACGCCACTTAAATAGCCTCCCAAATGCCCGGTCACCGCGATGACAGCGACGCCCAGAAATTCGACTGCCAGGCGAAAACCGCTAACGCTGCCTTCTTCACAATCCGAGCAGGTTTGGATGGAGTTTGGCGTAACCGTGTTCTTGCGCCCACAGGTCGAGCGGGACGGATGCGAGTTCGTCGACCAGCGGGTCGGCCAAGCCATTCTTCGTGAGGTCGATCGACTTGATGTAAGTATGGCAGGCGTCGCAGCTCTCCACTCGCACATGGGGAAATTGTTCGGCAGTGTAGACCGGAAGTTTGGCTTGGTCTTCCTGGCCGCATCCAGGACAAACCACGCGCCGGAATGCCCATTCGGAACGACAGAAAGCGCAGACCAAGCTGCGGCGTGCCCCGTCGCCTTGTTGGCGGAGAACTCCGAGCGCCGGCTTGCGATTGCAGAACGGGCACACCGAATGGTTATAGCCGTCGACCTGCAATCGAGCCCGGGAGACGACGAATTCCGCGTAGGGCTGCAAGAAGGCGAGAGCTAGAAATTCGTCCGGGTAAGACGGCGGCTGGCCAGCCGCGGACCAACAAGCGTTGAGCAGATCCGACCATGACCTGGAGTCCGCGTTGCGCAGATCGTGAGCCACCTCGGCGAGGCGCGCCGGTCCGTTCGCTTCGACGACGCCAAGAAATTGGGGGAAGCTGGAGAGCAGTTCTGGCAACTCCAGCGGAGCGGATAGATCCACGGAGCCAGCGTGCGCACGTTCGAACCGTTGGTGGAGGCTTTGCTGAAACTGAGCCAGGTGGATGTAGAAGCCCAGGATTTCTGCGGCAAATGGATGCTCAGCCGCAAGTTGCTCAGCCCGACGGGTGCGCCGCTGCCACGGAGTGTTAGCCACGCCGCGATTATGGGGCTTCGACTCTCGACAAGCAACTGCACGGGGCCGCGGGCTCATCCCATGCGAGCGCATTGGATTGACTCAGGCCGAGTCCCCGGACTATATTCTCCGGTAGATTTTAGGCGCTGTTCTAAGCCCTGGTGTAGGTTTGCAATCCAAGCGGTCGGAGGATGCACGATGGAACTCTCCCGCAGAACCTTCCTCAAGAGCGCGCTCGTTGGTGGAGCGGGCTTTTCTCTCCTGGGATTCGATCTCACTCCCGCGGTTGCGCAACTTAAAGAACTGAAAATAGCCCGCGCGACCGAGACGCGATCAACCTGCCCGTATTGTTCCGTAAGTTGTGGCGTCCTGATTTACACGATCGGCGATAAAGCCAAGAACGTGACGCCGCAAGTGATTCACGTCGAGGGCGACCCGGACCATCCCATCAATCGCGGCACGCTGTGCCCAAAGGGAGCTTCGCTGGAGCAGGACATTCTCAACCCGCGGCGCCTGCTGAAGCCGCAAGTCCGCCGCCCTGGCTCGGATCATTGGGAAGACATTGCCTGGACGCAGGCCATTGACGAGATCGCCCACCGAGTAAAGAAAACGCGCGACGACACGTTCATTGAAAAGGACGCACTCGGACGCACCGTGAATCGCTGCGAAAGCATGGCTTGGATCGGCGGCTGCACTGACACCAACGAGTTCAACTACCTGGTCGTCAAGACCATGCGCAGCCTGGGGCTTACCTATATAGAAAACCAGGCCAGGGTTTGACACGGCCCCACGGTCTCAAGTTTGGGACCAACTTTTGGAAGAGGGGCCATGACCAACGGCTGGATCGACATCAAGAATGCCGACATGATGTTGGTCATGGGCGGAAACCCAGCTGAGAACCATCCTTGCGGCTTCAAGTGGGCGATTGAAGCCAAGAAGACTCGCAATGCGAAGCTGATCGTGGTGGATCCACGCTTCACGCGCACCGCGGCCACATCGGACCTGTTCCTCCAGATTCGCGCCGGAGCAGACATTGCGTTTCTAGGTGGAATGTTGCATTACGCGATCGAGACCAACCGCATCGCAAAGGAATATCTCGTTAACTACACCAACGCCGCCTTCATTGTGAAGGACGGTTTCAAGCTGCCTGAAGACGGCCTCTACTCTGGCTTCGACGCTGCTTCGCAGACATACGACCGGTCCTCGTGGAACTACGAGGAAGGAAACGACGCCGGTAGCGCTGCGCCCTCGCATACGGCGGCAAAGGCTGCTGCGCCCGCTCCGGGAACTCCGCCACCTTTGCCACTGCTGCCAGCGAAGGTGGCTTATGACCTGACTCTGCAGCATCCGCGATGCGTGTTTCAGTTGTTGAGACAGCAGTATTCTCGCTACACGCCGGAAATGGTCGAGCGCATCACTGGCATCCCGAAAGATCACTTCCTGAAAGCCGCCGATTTATTTACTTCCATCCGCAAGGATGGCGACATGAAGAAAGTGGCCACGATTATGTACGCGGTGGGGTGGACGCAGCACAGTTTTGGCACGCAGATCATCCGCACGGCGGCTATTTTGCAGTTGCTGCTCGGTAATATCGGGCGCGCCGGCGGCGGCGTTAACGCTTTGCGTGGTCACTCCAACATTCAGGGCGCGACGGACATGGGCGGCGTGTTCGACAGTTTGCCCGGCTACCTGAAGGTTCCGAACCCGACCGATGTTGACCTGGCCGCATGGTTGAAACGGATCACGCCAGCCGCATCCAAGCCGGCGCCGTGGGACTCGTTTAATTATTGGTCGAACACGCCGAAGTTTGCCGTCTCCTATTTGAAAGCGTTCTTCGGAGACGCAGCAACAAAAGAAAATGACTTTGCTTACCAATACATGCCGAAGGTGGATCGCAACTATTCCTGGACGCAGATCTGGGACAACATGTATCGCGGGTCGGTGAAAGGGATGTTTGCGTTCGGCATGAACGGTGTTGCTATTGGGCCCGACTCGCAGAAAAACATCGATGCACTGAAGAAAGCGGACTTTCTCGTGGTGGGTGAGATTTATCCGGATGAGACCAGCGAATTCTGGAAATCCCCCGGGATTAATCCTGAGGAGATGAAGACCATCAACACCACGGTCTATCGCCTGCCCTGCGCAGGTTTTGCCGAGAAAGATGGGTCGATGACCAACTCGGCGCGCTGGCTGCAGTGGAAGAACGTTGCGGTCCCTACTCCGGGTGACTGTCGCTTGGACCAGGACATCGTGGCACAAATTTTTCTCAAGGTTAGGGAGCTTTACCAGAAGGACGGAGGCAAGTTTCCGGATCCAATCCTGAATCTGACTTGGCCTTATGTGAACGCTCAGCATCCCGCGCTCGGAGATTTAGCCAAAGAGATGAACGGCAAAGCGCTTGCCGATCTCACCGATCCCAAAACCCAGGTGACCATCAAGAAAGGTCAGCAACTGCCGGGTTTTGCCTGGCTGAAAGACGACGGCACAACTTCCTGCGGGATCTGGATTTATTCCGGATGTTGGACTGAGGCAGGAAATCAACTGTCTCGACGCGGCACTGAGGATCCATCTGGACAGGGGATATATCAGAACTGGTCGTGGTCGTGGCCGGCCAATCGCCGCGTTCTGTACAACCGTGCATCTTGCGATCCTTTGGGCAAGCCCTGGGACGCAACCCGCAAGCAGGTCTGGTGGAACGAGTCGGCCCAACTCTGGGTGGGAAACGATGTGCCCGACTTTAAGCCGGATTCGAACCCGAAAGACCACATGGGACCGTTCATTATGAACGCCGAAGGAGTCGGCCGGATTTTCGCGCCTTTGGGATTGTTTGCAGATGGTCCGCTGCCTGAGCATTATGAGCCGATCGAGAGTCCGGTGCAAAACGCGCTACACCCGAATCAGTCGAACAATCCCGTGGTGAAGAAACTGAAAACAGCGGCAGACAAATACGCAACGCCGGGCGACGGCTTCAACATCATCTGCACCACCTACCGACTCACAGAGCATTACCACTACTGGACCAAGAACAATCAGATGAACGTGCAGCTCATTCCCGAAGCCTTCGTCGAGATTCCTGTGGAATTGGCGGCGGAGTTGGGAATCAAGGGCAACGACAAAGTGAAAGTTACCAGTGCGCGCAGCTACTACGTGGCCAAGGCGTTTGTCACAAAACGCATCAAGCCGATGACGATCGACGGCAAGAAGGTCTATCAGATTGGCATTCCGATCCACCAGGGTTATCGCGGTATTCAGGAAGACGAAGGCAAGAACGCGAGAACGATCCTCAACCGGCTTACGCCGACAGTCGTTGATCCGAACGCATATACACCGGAATTCAAGGGCTTTCTGGTGAAGCTGGAAAAAGCATAGTGCTATGAGCCAGGCAACATTGGCAATCCGCAAAATATCCGGCCATGCCGGACCCGCACCGGGCGAAGGAGTCGAACGCGACTATCAGGTCTGCAAACTCGTTGACACTACCACTTGCATCGGCTGCAAAGCCTGCGAAGTCGCCTGTCTCGAGTGGAACGGATACACGTTCACCGACACTGTGTTCGACAACAGCTATCAGACCATGCCACAGACGGCGTGGAATTACTGGAACCTGATCAAGTTCAACGAGCACGAGCGCGAGGATGGCACTGTCACCCTGCTCATGCGCAAAGATCAGTGCATGCACTGCGCCGATCCCGGCTGCCTCGCGGCGTGCCCGGCGGACGGCGCCATCGTGCAATACACCAACGGTATTGTGGATTTTCAGCAGGAGAATTGCATTGGCTGCGGATACTGCGTCAGCGGCTGCCCATTCGATATTCCCAAATTCAACCCGGCGACCAAGAAGATGTTCAAGTGCACGCTTTGCTCCGATCGGGTGAGCGAAGGGCTGGAACCAGCGTGCATCAAGTCCTGCCCAACCGGCTGTCTCCACTTTGGCAGCAAGGACGATATGAAAGATCTTGCAGAGACGCGTGCAGACCAACTTCGTGAGAATTTCGGCTTCGAGAAGGCGGGCGTTTATGATCCGGCGGGCGTAGGCGGAACGGGTGTCATCTATGTGCTTCACGATGCTACGAATCCCGAGGCCTATGGCGGATTACCCAAGGACCCGCACATTCCGTGGGTGGTCCGCTTCTGGAAAGGACCGGCAAAGTGGATCGGAAATCTCGCCATGCTGGGCGGCATTCTCGGCGTGACTCTGCATTACCTGCGCTACGGTCCGAAGGAAGTGCATCCCCCGAAAAATGAGAACGGAGGACAACCGTGAGCACCGCGCAGGTCGTTTCCTCTGGACGAACCGCTGGCGAAACCGACGGCCGCATCTGTCGCTATACGCTTGGCGAACGCGTTCATCACTGGCTCGGCGCATTTACCTACGTCTATTGTCTGATCACCGGACTGGCCTTCTGGTCTCCTTATATGTTCTGGTTGGCCGTGCTGGTTGGCGGCGGCCCGACAGCCCGATTCTGGCACCCCTGGTTTGGCCTCGCCTTCGCATTCTCAATGTTTTGGATGTTCAAGATGTGGCATCGTGACATGCGCACGACCGATGCGGACCGGCGCTGGTCAAAAGTGATGAAACAGTACATTGAGAACGACGATCAGAATCTTCCGCCCGTGGGACGCTTCAACTACGGGCAGAAACTGTTCTTCTGGCTGATGTTTTACGGCGTGATCCTACTGGTGATATCGGGCCTGGGGCTGTGGTTCGTAGAATCGATCCCATGGAGTCTGCGCTGGCTGCGTTACACGGCGGTTACGGTCCACGTGGTTGCGGCGCTCGCGACCATCGGCGGATTCATCATTCACGTTTACATGGGCACGGCCATGGTCCGCGGAGGCTTCACCTCGATCATCCGAGGGGAGGTCACTACGACTTGGGCGAGAACCCATCACCGCCTCTGGTACGAGCAGATAATGAGCGGAACGTCCCGGAAGCAATGAGAACTCGCCACCAGATTCCGTGATGAATGCGTTCGCTCTCCTGTATGCTCGCCACAAGCCAGTGCAGTACTGAACGTCACGAACGACAGTAAATTGCGGCTCCGGTGTTTGTGCCGCGACAGGAAGCGCGAAGAGAATCAGGCCAGCAAAACAAAACCACATAAAACCTGCGTCGAGCGGATGCTATTTGTTTGCGTAATGGTCTGCGCCGAGAAAGTGCAGCGAGACGTACGGCGCGTTACCCACCACCCAGCTGTCGTGACCCGGAGGCCCGGGTGGAATGTAAAAAAGCGCGCCCGCGCGGAGTTCGTGGACCGTGCCGTCTTCCATCGCAGCGGTGGCACAGCCGGACAGTACTAACCCAACGTGCTCGACGTTGCAGCGCGACGCGCCCACACTGGGTCCGACATGAACGGACCACTTCCATCCGGGTTCGTACGTAGCCCGGCCGATAGTCATGCCTCCGATGCGAACCAGTTCGAATTTCCCTTTTTCAAATATCCGCACTTCATCGGGCTCTTCAAAACGCTTCAGAACGACTTCAAGCATCGTCATTTCTCCTTCACGAGTCAGATTTATCGAACGCGAGCATCGTACACACCGAAGTGTGGATGTCGATGCTAGCGCAGCCAATCGGGCTGCAGACCGCGGAGTTGGCGCAAGTCCGGGGCCCAGCGTCGGTCGCTTTCCCCTCGTGCACACAACTCATTGACTATGAGAAGGACTCAAAGGTCTCAGCAAATGTGACTCCAACGCGAGGTCTTGCGCAGTTCGTCCGCGCATCAGTTCAGGTAAGTTGGCTGAGGTTGTGGCAAGATATACATAACAAGCAGCAGAGACATATCTATCGCGCCGTTCGTCTTTAACGGCCACCGGAGGACCTTCTTATGGCTTCTGGTGATCACAGTGACCGTGAATCAAGATGACCGGCACCCACACGCAATCGTATAACCCGCCCGTTCCGTCGCAACCGGGAAACTACCGCCGGCCATTGGCCGTCGTGACTGTGCTTTTTTTCATGTGGGGTTTTCTTACTTGTTTGAACGACATCCTGGTTCCACACCTGAAGTCGATTTTCGAACTGAGCTATGCGCAGGTAATGCTAATTCAGTTCAGTTTTTTCTCGGCGTATTTCGTGTTTTCGGTTCCCGCCTCAAAGATCGTGGATTGGATCGGCTATCAGCGCACCATGGTCGCCGGCTTGATGATCATGGCAGTTGGTGCATTCTTGTTCGTCCCTGCAGCGAGCGCGCCTTCTTATTCACTCTTCCTGACGGCGCTCATTATCCTGGCGGCCGGAATCACAGCCCTGCAGGTCGCGGCGAATCCTTACGTCATCGTGCTGGGCGCGCCTGCAACCGCTTCCAGTCGCTTAAATTTGACTCAGGCGTTCAATTCACTGGGCACGACCATCGCTCCCAAAATCGGCGGCCTGTTGATTCTGAGTGCGACGCCACTCGCCATCGAAGAAATGAGGAGACTCTCGCCGGGGGCTCTCCAGTCCTACCGCGCCCAGCAGGCCGCGTCCGTCAAAATGCCTTATGTTGTCATCGGCGTGCTTCTGGTTCTGCTAGCGGTCGTGATCGCCTGTTCCAAACTGCCGAAGATCGGGTCGGCACAGCGCGAATTGGGCCAACCGGTGCATGATTCGCTGTGGAAGCACCGGAATCTAATTCTTGGCGCCGTCGGCATCTTCACTTACGTTGGAGCCGAAGTGGCAATCGGCAGCTTCCTCGTCAACTATTTTGGGCAGCCGGGCATCGCGGGGCTGACAGAGAAGGCCGCAGCCGGATACGTTTCTTTTTACTGGGGCGGAGCGATGATTGGACGGTTTATCGGGTCAGGCCTTTTGCGCAAGGTCAAGACCAGACGCCTTCTCGGGCTGTGCGTGGCCTGCACCACCACGCTGCTCATCACGTCCATTCTGACGACCGGACATGTTGCGATGTGGAGCATTCTCGCCGTGGGATTCTTCAACTCCATCATGTTCCCAAGCATTTTCACACTGGGTCTGGCGGAACTCGGTCCTTTGTCAGGGGATGGTTCTGGAATTCTCAATATGGCGATCGTCGGAGGGGCCGTGATTCCGCTTGCACAAGGCTTCATGGCAGACCGAATCGGAATCCACCATGCGTTTTTCCTGCCGGTTATCTGCTATCTCTATATCCTCTATTACGCACTGGTCGGTTCCGAGCCAAACAGCGAACGAATTCGCCAAGCCTGACCCCGTTCTATATGCAAATTCAAGCCGCTACCGCGAATCCTCCGTGTATCTTGAGGCAACTCTTCAATGCAGCCAGAGCATAGAGAGCATCGTCCAGAGCTTCCTCTTCCTGAATGTTATCTCCCGAAGTTCTGAACAGCTCTCTGGCTCGGTTTACGATTGCGCATTCCGCTTGGGCAATGCGCGTGGTGGTTTTATCCCTATCCGCTTCCATCAGGGCCGCCAGATACAACTCCTTCCACGCACAGCCTTGCGAAGATGGGTTTTCAGAAGTGACCATTTGATCCTCCGCCATGTTTACAATGGTTGACTTTGCGAGTGAGTACGCCGCGCTTAAGATTTACTTGCAGGGCAGAGACGCGGCAATACAGTCAATCCTGTAGATTTCCGCCGTTTTCCACACTGGTGCAGGTGTTGTTCACCAGCTCGGTTGGGCGGGAGCTATCTGGAATAAGCATTGGCCTTGGGGTTGGCCTCAATAGGGGCACTGGCGCGGTCTTTGTGGCCAAAATCCGAGCCAAAGTGGGGTTCTGAATTTGTTCCCGTAACCTTTACAGGAAGCTCGGTTCCTGCCCCATGCTTGCTGAAGAAAGGGTCCGCGGGCTTGAGGAGTATGGACTTCCAGCCAGTCACCATCTGGGAAAGCTTCGCGTCCAAACGTGCCTTGCCATGGAAGTCGAATTGATTGCCGTCCAGACTGTACTGGCCGGTCAGGTTAACCTGGGTTCCGGGAATCTCGAATTGGAGTTGGGAAAAGGAGATCACCCCGTTTTCCAGTTTAAAGACGCCGCTGAGATCGGAGCGCACGTCGTCGGCTACATTTTCGCGAGCCAGTTTTGGTTTCCCGAGACTGCGCATACTCAAAGCGTCGATTTTGCTCTGGATTTTGTCGTTCGAAAAATGTGCCTGCGAAATTCGGAACTGGCCCACCAACTTCAATCGGTTGGCTACATCGGGATCTCCGGGCGGAAGGTCCAACGCCGTCTTCAACTGAACGATGCCGGTCATGACCGGAGGATCTGTTCGTACCGCCAATTTCAGCAAATCGTCGATTTTCCCTTTGCCCATGGTCACATTAAGATTGACGCGATGCCCTTGCGGATTCTTCATTCGTACGACGGAACCGGTTGCTACCAGCCAGGAATCCAGAATTCTTGCTTTTACCGGCTGTAGATATGTGTTCCCAGTGGTGCCGTCCACAATAGCGTGAAAGTCAGTGTGCAGCGGGACGCGGCGTCCGCTCACGGCAATGCGAAAATCTGGAGTGTCAGTCGTGCCATTCACAACGATGTTGTCAAGATTTCCGGAATACTCTCCCGTGGATGACAGGATTCCCCCAATCCCTTTAATCGTGCCTAAGTCCGCGTCGTTGAACGAATAAGCACCACGCATGGGAGTATCGCGCGGGCTATCCGCCTGCCACGGCCCAAACGACCCACTGGAGATGATGTTTCCCACCGGCTTTGGATTGGTCAGCACAGCATCAAAACGAAGCGGCTCACCCGACCCTATTCTCGCCATCTTCAAGCTTTCGATGTCAAATTCCAGTGGAAGCTTGCCCGGCCTTAGAGTGTTGATGATCAACTGCGCGCCGTCACACACAAACTTGTCGACAACGATCTCTATCTTTTCGCCCGTGGGACTCATACGTTTCATCTCTCCGCGCTGTTCTCTGGGCGGAAGATTCAAAGCCATTCCTTTTATGAACACGGTATTCACGTGCATGGGAATGCGAAGGAGGTCTGCAACTCCGGTCTGAAAGCTGAATTCCGCAACACTGATCAACGGTTGAAATCCGGGCTCGTGATTGTTCGGGTCAGATACCCCGTAGAGTCTCAGCCCGTTGCCCGAAACTTGAAGTCCCCGCAGCAGCGACACATGGAACCCGTCAAGCTCGACTTTGCTGTGGAATCGAGCGGAAAGCGTTTCGGTTACGCGTTCCCGCAAGATCGGCTCCGCACGGGAGACGGCAACCCATCCCACCAAAAAGACGATCGCGGCAGATGCCAGAGCGAGTCCGGCGATCCAGCGCCAGAGGCTGGTTTGCCGGCGCTCGACGGGGGGATTTTGCGGATGGTCTGACATTAAGTAGCCTTGCGAAGCGTAAGTTCCCGGACTTAGGTAAGACAACCAGGCGAACACCTTAGCATGTGGGCGGAAAACCTGCACGACCCGCGTGCACGACTTTCTCTCGCGTCCTTTCTTCATTGCTCAGACATGACTTGATCTCCTTCGGACATGGTTCTTAGAATGTGCCTCATCGCGGCAACTAGGATGGCAAGCTGAGAGTTGGGGATGGCAACCGGGCCGGAAATAAAAAGATTGTGACTTACTCGAGTGATTCCTCCGCGGGAACGATTGTTGCCGCGGCGCTGACGCCGCGCTGCGCACTACTTACTTTCAATTTGTCTAACTCTTCCAGCGCTGTTTTCCAGGCCTTCGCGTGCTTCTTTGTCGCGTTCGGCGCATTCGGGTCGGCGTAAAAACTGAGAATATTCTGACGCAGCTCGGGAGATGCCTGGTCGAAGTTCTGCTTCGCCAAGTCATCCAGCAGGTGGGCGTATGTCTTGTCCGCCAGCGAATACTCTCCAGCGCGAGTTTCACGGCCAGTATCGAAGTCCAGATCTGCGATTGTGAGTTGCCCCGCTCCTTGCTCGCGTAACAGTGCGCTATAGTCATCCACAGTTTTGTTGATGCTCTTGATGTACATGTCTTCAGTTCGGGTAGTTGGAATTTCGAAAGCGACGGCTTTAAACGGTCCTACCTTTGGGATGATTTTCAAGAAGAACGCAAGCACGCGGGTTCCAAAGCCCGGCTTGCGATATCCATTCCCCCATTCCTTCTGATACTGTGCCCGAGACAGGTGATAGAGAAATGCCTTCTCGTTTAAGTTCGGAGTATCGCGGACAATCTCTTTGCGGCGCGACAGCAAGGCGACGCGAGTCATCTCTGGAATGATTCTGCTGATTGCACGCCGAAAGGTCCCAATGGCCAGGTCTTCATTGTGCATGACGGCTTGCAGCGGAAGGCCGTAGGTCTCTGCGAATGCCCGTTCGAGCAGAGGTTTGCTGATATTGAAACCGATGAAATCGTGGAAATTGTCGGAAGTGTAGCGGTTCTTTGCAACCTGCACCATGTCGAAACCAAACTCGGTACGAATGTGCGCTTTGGGATCGTCCGCGTAAGTAACTTCCTCTCCGTATTTTCTCTGCAACTTGGGAAAGCTAAGCGCGACCACCTTATTGATTGTGGGATGGCCGCTATTGTCGGATGCGTAGTGCGCGAGCGCCCCTAGTGCGAAGGCGTATTCGTTGATGTCAGAGGAGTCCCGAACAAGGGCCGATACAAAATCACCGCTGCGAACGTAGTGCACCAGATCGCTGAAATACTTGCTGCCAAACGGATAGTAACCCATGTCCTGAACTACGCTGCCTCCATAAGCGTAGGCGTGGGCCTGTTTCAGATCATCGTCGGTGGCCTCGGGAAAGCGGTTCAGTAGCAAAGGCCGAAGCTGATCCTTCCACAGCAGATCGATCATCTCTTCATGCGTAAGTACGGAATACCCGTTCCCAATTCCCGAGCCGAGAAAAACGAGTAACAAGAACACCGCAACTTTGGTGAATGCCTGTCTCCTTAATCGCATAGCGGGTTCTTACATGCATTTGCCGCATGCTCAGACTGCGCTTCTCCGTCCGCTCAGAAGGTTGAATACCAGAACAACCAGCGCCAGTACCAGGAGAATGTGAATGAAACCCCCGAGCGTGTACGAACTTACCAATCCCAACAACCACAAGACCAGCAGCACTACGAATATCGTCCAAAGCATGTCAAGCTCCTTTTTCCCGAAGGTGAGAACGCGTTTTTCTGCAGCGCCGCTTTACGCGCCGCCAGCAGAGAATAGGCTGCTGCGATCGTTCGTACCATCAGGTGAACGCGGTACGTCGGCGTTGTAGTCGTGGTACTGAGCTTCCTTTCGGCTGGCCTTGAATTGTTGTTCTGTGAATTCGCAGGCGTGGCAACCGCATCTTGCTTCCTTTACCTACGGGCATTCGGCAGGTGAACTACGGTTCAAACTCGATAGGCACGCAAGACTGTTCGCACTATGGTCAATATGCGAACGGCAGGTCAAAGACGGCGGTATCCTGCTTTCCCGGGATGTCTCTTCGACCATTTAGGCCAGCTCCGACGATGCCGGGAGCACCACACACCTGCCGCGCGCGGTTTAAATGCGCAACGGCGGGTTTAAAAGTAGATACAAAATAAACGAGGAGAAATCAAATGAACTCAGACCAACTGCAGGGCAAATGGAAACAGATCAAAGGGTCGGTAAAGGAGCGTTGGGGTAAGTTGACCGACGATGACATCGATGTCATCAACGGAAAGCACGACCAATTGGTCGGAAAGATCCAGGAGAAGTACGGCATCGCACGAGATGCTGCTCAAAAGCAGGTCGATGAGTGGAACGCGCTCGAGGCCCATCAACCCGACGTGGAGCAGAAACGCAAGGCTAGCTAGACGATTCAGTCTGACGCTGCAAAGGGGAGCCGTTTTATGGCTCCCCTCATTTATTTTGGGAAGAGACGTGTTCGGCCTATCCGCTGCTAGGCGAGTTCTGCAACCCAACGCCCTTTATCACACAGAAAAACGGCTCATAGCTGTGCTATGAGCCGATGAACTCGCGAATTCGATTGCCGGCTGCTTACTGAGGCCGCTCCGGCTCTTTTTCCGGATGAGGTGGTTCTTCGGGATGAGCTTGCTCGGGATGGGGCTCAATCTTCGGACTGGGAGTTGCCTGTGGGTGCGGAGCGCTCTCCGGATGGGGCGCGGCCTGCGGATGAGGTGTGTTTTCTGGATGAGGCGTGTTCTCGGGCCGAGGTTCAGTCTCCGGGTGGGGCATGTTTTGGCCACGGGGCTGATTCTCCATGCGAGGTGCGGTTTCCGGTTGAGACGCGGCCGGAGGGTGGGGCACTTCGGAACGGGCTGCCGGAGTTGCGCCTTGCGGCGCTGCTGGGCGAGGTGTGTTGTTCTCAGGCCGATTGTTCTCAGGCCGGGGGACCTGGTTGTTGGCTGGCGGCTGAGCAGTCGCGTGTTGGGCGGGAGGCGTGTAAGGCGCACCTGCGCGACTGGCTTTCACAACGCCGCTCCCGCTAAATGCTCCTGGTTTCGGCGTCGCCGCGACCGCAGGTTGGCCATGGTTGACTGACGCAAGTTGGTTGCGGTCAGCCTTCGCCGCCTGCTCATGCTGTACCTGGGTAGCCGTTGCCGGAACGTGTTTCTCGCGCGCTGCCGCTTGTTCTTGGGCAGTCGGACGCGCCGTCGTTCCGCCCGATCCTCCGTTATAGCTCACGTTGTTCACCGTGGTGGTGTTGATCACGGTTCTGTTGTAAACATTGGTGACGTTCGTGGTGTTCACGTTGTTTACCGTGCGGTTGTAGAAGAACTGCCCATTGTTCCAATATCCGCCCTGGTAGCCGGTGCCAACATAGCCATAACCGTAAACGACCCCGCCATAGAAACCTACCTGCGGACCCCAATAGCCGGCATTCCAGACGTAGACGCCGTTGTTCCAACCCCAATATCCCGGAGTCCAGAGCAGGCCAGGTGTCGGGGCCTGAACCCATGTGCCCGGTACCCAGAAGTAGCCGTCCGGACCGTAAGCCCAGTATCCGGGCGTCCAGATATAACTGGGTGCGGGACAAACCGGCTGCTCGTATACGGGCAGCGCGGGCGGTGCGATGTTAATTGATATCGCGATCTGCGCCTGCGCCGCGGCCGACATCGCCAACATCACGAGCGCAAATGCCAGCGAGCGAATAGAGCGAATGCTGTGCATGGTTTCCTCGTGCCCCGTTTCCCTCGCTTGCCCGGTCTTGCCTTGCTGCGCCGGGTTGCGTGGATGAAGAGGCGAAAATGTGCGGATTCCAACTGTTCAGGTCCGCTTTAATGCAATCTCTGATCCCAACAAACGCAGGCTCTTTGAAGCCTTCGCGCAACGCCGGGTTGCACCAGCGCGCATCTGTCACAAATACAAACGGGCCTCCGGACCTAGAGATAATCCCGTCAGGATTACTGTGGGACTGCCGAGCGTTCCAAGGTATCGAGCATACCCTTGAGTCTCGCAGAAAATAATCCTGAGTCGGTTGTGCTTCGATTCCTATTCACGGTCCCGACGAGTTTATTACTTGCTTGTCCTGAAAGTTTCGGCTGCGTTCTCGTCATTTAGCTGATAGGTCGTCTTGTCTCCGGGCTTCAGCACATATTTTTCGCCCTGGCTCACGGCGGCGCTGTCATTTTGCGCGGACGTTTGCGATTGCTGCTGGGGATTCGCCGATTGCCCGCTTTGTTCGTCCGGCGCAGGCGCAGAGTTTGTATCTGGGTTGGGCAGCGGCACCGGTTCTTGTAAATGGGACCATTCGATCAATTCGCATCCCAGAGTTCCGGCCGTCATGTCAGGACAAGGTTGGGGAGCGCCGTCCTGCGAGAATGTCAAGTGCACAGTAACCAGAAGAAACGCTAGTCCTACCGCTGCGTATTTCATGTCAGAGCCTCCGGGATGAAGCCGCTACCGGGCGGCGGCAATTAGTTGCCAATCTGAGATCGGTCTTTCTCAACACGCAACTGTTCTGCCAGCCCGCACTCGTGAAATTTCTACCTGCTTCCGATGCCACATTTTGCCGCTGCGTTGTCGAATCTAGATACAGCATTTGCTGTAGGGATGGGCCACGCATACGTGATTGTGTTCAACTATCGCGCGCTTCCCCTGGATCAGATGGGCGGACGGCCAAAGTTAGGCGCAACAGTCTCAGCTTCGGGGTGATTCAGAATAGGAGGAAATTGCTTTAGGAGGAAAATGCTTGTCTTAAGTGTGTCTAAGGCTGGTCTTAGGCGACGCTGCCCGTTGCTTCGTGCAACGGGCAGCATTCGTCTCGTGATGCGCGGCGCGGGGCTGAAAGCGGACGTTTTCGTTAACGTCCATTGGACGCAGGATCTTCTCTCCGCTAGGCTGCTGAGTCTTCTGTCGGAGCCTGGACCTGGGTCGGTACCTGTACCTGGATGATATTGTTCTTAACGGCGTAAACCACCAGATCTCGGATCGAATGAAAGCCCAGTTTCCGCATTATGTTGCTGCGATGAGTCTCTGCCGTTTTTGTGCTCAGGTTGAGCACGCAAGCGACTTCCTTTGAACTTTTTCCTTCGGCGAGAAGCTGGATTACTTCCCGCTCGCGCGCGGTCAATTTCGGCAATCTTGGAGGCTCGCCGCTTGATCCGTTGTGTCCTTTGTCAAGGAAACCAGCCAGCACCATATCGTTTACCCGCGGAGTAAAGAACATCCGGTTGCGCTGAAGCGCTTCCACAGCAGAAACCAGATCGCGGGCAGCGTCGGATTTCAGGACGAAGCCACGCGCACCCGCATCCAGAGCTTCCCTTATGACCTGGTCCGAATCCGTGATCGTCAGCACGATAACCTTGCAATGAGGGTCGTGTTGCGTCAGTTGCCGGGTGGCCGCCAAGCCGTTGAGATTTGGCATGCCCACGTCGAGGATCACCACGTCGGGTTTCAATTGGGCTGCCTTTTCGATGGCTTCGCGTCCGTCCTTCGCCTCTGCGCAGATCTCCCAACCCTCACGTGCTTGCAGGAGCGCACATAAACCGCGCCGTACAACTTCGTGGTCATCAGCTATCAGAATTCGCAGCTTCATTGCTCACCTCCGTGAGTATCTCCACGTTTCAAAGTGCAGCCAAGAAAACCAGATCATAACCAAGTCGAGCCCACGCCCCCATCCAAATCCGCGAGCGTCCCATCTCGAACCTTCACACAGAATCGGCAGACTGCCCATTCAGCGCCCGGAAAGGAAGATGCCGGCTCACTGCCTCAACGGCCGCCAACAGATCGCGAGCGGCGTTAGACTTCACCACATAGCCTCTAGCTCCCGCTTCCAGCGCCTCCCGCATCATCTGCGGCGAATCATGTTGCGTGACAATCAGAATTTCAGATGCGGGCGTTGTCTTGCGAATCAGCCGGCATGCTTCCAGGCCACTCATCCTCGGCATCGTTATATCCAACACTACGACGTCGGGTTTCAAGCGCTCGGCCTTGTCGACCGCCTCAACTCCGTCTGCCGCTTCATCGACGATCTCCCACTCAGGATGCCCTCCGAGCAATGTCCGCAAGCCATGCCTCACAACGGGGTGGTCGTCGACAACCAGAATGCGAACGGTCATAAAATGTTTCTAACTTGAACCAAGGTCGAAACCACGCTCTTAGGAACCTCCGCGTCTTAACTGTTCCTCCGCGATCTCATTTGCTTCTTGTCTGATTCACGACTGTCTTTCGGGACACGAGCCATCTACGAATTTGTCCCGCGATCAGGCGCGCAATCAATGGGAACCGGTATTGCGATTCGCACTGATGTACCCGTGCTGTTCGATTCGATCTCCAAAGTCCCGCCCATTTCACGAGTCCTCTCGTGCATACTCATCAGACCAACGCCTGCTCCCGCGCCCGTCTCGCGAAAACGCGTGAGCATTTCCTGCTCCATTCCCCGGCCGTTGTCCCTCACCTCCAAAATCACCTGTCGGGCAGACCGCCGTATCAAGACATCTGCCGCCGTCGCCCCGGAATGGCGATGAACATTGGTCAAGGCCTCCTGCAGCACGCGGAACAGCGCCAGTTCAATCACGTCGGGTAAGCGCACGGGGTCTTCCGGAGCATCCAGCGTCAGTTTGAGTCCGCTGCGGAGAGCAAAGCCCTCAACATACCAACGCGCCGCCGAAGCGATCCCCACCGCGTCCATCGTAGGCGGATGCAATAAGTAGGAAAGAGTTCGAACCTCGGCGATACACCGTTCGGTCAACTCTTCCGATTGCGACCACAATTCTCCGCGCTCTGGAGACTTTCTGAGCATGTCCACATTGAGCTTCAACGCAACCAGGTATTGGCCCAGACTATCGTGGAGCTCACGGGCAATTCGGCGGCGCTCGGAATCCTGCAAACTGAGCAGCCGCGAGGTAAGCTGTCGCAGCGCAGCTGTGCGCCGCTCCACCAGGGATTCCAGTTCTGCCTGGCTGCGCCGAAGTTTCTCCTCAACCTGCCTGCGTTCCGTGATTTCGGTCTCAAGCGCCTGCGCCTTTTGTTGCAAGTGGGCAACGCTGCGGAGGCGCTCGTCCTGGCTGATGAGCGTGGTGTAGCTCTCGCCGGGAATCACAGCCGAGTGTTCAGCGCAGATCTTAAGCAGCAGATCGCCATGTTCCTCGCGGCAGAAACCGGACATCGGGTAAGCGCAGCGCAGAGCGAAGGAATGGCTCTGGGCAAGGTTGTTCCACAGCTGTTCAAGACGGATGGCGGCCTCAGGCTTTCCTTCCGCCCACAGCAGAGCGACCATTTCGCCAAATGCGGCAACCCTCCGAGGTGTGCCTTCTACGGAGCTCTCGATCCGCGAGATAAGCTCGCCTACTACTTCGTCGAAACGCCCGGTATCCGGCAACCCGTCTTGCATAAACTTCGACAGGGTATCGGCCGCGTCCAATTGCACGTACCGTCCCTGCGCCACCGCCTTAGCTGTATCCAAGCCCCACGCCTTCAATCTCTGGGCGAGTCCATCCCGGTGTTCCTTGGTTGCGATGACGACGGCCGCTTCCCCTGCGCCGAGCGCAGTCCCGATAAATCGGCTCAACTCGTCAAGCAGGAATCTATCTTCTCCGTAGAACTGAACCACATGCGCGGGTTGGCTGTGGTCACCCCAATGCGCTGAGGGCGCAAACGATGTAGTTCCCGCACTCGGGTTAGCTGTACCCATCGGTGAATCCCTTCATCGCCCTGCGGCGGCCCAATTTTATGCTGTCCGGATGACAAAACAAGCGGCTCTGGGTGACCGACGCGATTCTAATCTCTTGTAGTTTCACTGCGAAATACAGGGGATACTGTATACCCCTACCCAATTCGCCGCAGAAACGAAAGCCGCTACCCACAGCCCACGAACACAACACGAAGCGGGAACATCGAGCTACTTTCTTACTTCCTTCCAAATATAGAAATTGCCTTCGTCCGATAAAGTCTCGATTTCCAATCCTCGGGAGGCGGACGCTCGATGGACGGCCGACCGCAGGTTCGCCAGTGTAATCCCATCGACCTGCGCCAGCGGAATCTTGATCGCCGAACCGACAGGCAACGTTTCCAAATCCTGGAAGACTCCCTCGATCAGGTCATGGTGCTTCCCGCGCCGATTCCTCCGCAAGTTGGCGAGGATCACGCGGTCATAGTTCAATGCGGGTTTTTGATTCTTTATGTTTTCTTTAGCCATACTTTTGTCATTCCCCGTAGCTCGTTACGGCACACTTATATGATTCTTCGATATGCTTGTCAACTATTTTTTTATTACACGCTGGATACTTTTATCGTTTACGCTCGACCCGTCTCCGATATACTTCAGACGTCCGACGCAATTTTGTGGTTCTTTAATTCTCATTTGTGGTTCTTTAATTCTCGCGTCGATAACCTGCTCTTCTTTAATTCTTGCGCATGAAGTATTTCCACCCTTTTTTAGTGGAGCGTGTATGTTCCAGAAATGAAGAAGGAGCAACCATGAATGTGACGTGGCAGGAAAAATACAGGGAGGCTTTGCTTGAGCTCCGCCCTGAGGAATTGCCGCGGCGCATTGAAGCCGCGGAAAAGGCCATCCAGCAAAGGATCGAAGATGCGGAGCGCAGCGGCCAACTGTCCAGCGAAGAACAGCGGGCAATCGACGATGCCCTACGGGGTATGCGACTGCTGGCTAAAACCGAGTGCAAAGCCAAACAAACGCAAGAGCCGCGCTTGTGCGAAAGTGAGGTGGCATCGTGAATCGACCTTTTGGTTCGAGGACCACTTCCATGAAAACCAGGAATTGCCGCAACTTACTCGCTTGCTCGCGGGTTAGAAGACAGGTGATGGCCGAGAACTTTGACCGGCAGTGGAAAGAGATCCGCCGCCAGGCAACCATTGAAAGAGATCCGAAGAAGTTGGCCAAGCTCGTGGCCGACCGGAGAAGCACCCACTGCCAGGATGCTTCGCACCCGCATCGTGGAGTTTGAGCAAGAAAATTGCTGCGAGTCTTTCGATGCCCCCACGCAAAAAAGCGCAAGCCGCATTCGCGTCAGCCGTGATTCTGCTTTGTCTAAGCGGACTCGCGACCTATCTCACGATTGTGCGCCTGCTCGAAAGTGAAAAATGGGTGGTCCACACCTATGAAGTTCAAGCCGCTCTGGGCAATGTGGATTCGGCGGCGGTAGATGCTGGACGGGCCCGTTCCGGCTACGTTATTACCGAAGGCGCCGATTTCCTGAACAACTTTGATGCTGCGGTTCCCAGGGTTCATGAGGCCCTTCTGCGGTTGCGAGATCTTACCCGAGATAATACAAAGCAGCAGGAACTTTGCACCCACCTGGAAGAATTGACGGCGAGCAGACTGGCCTTGTTTCGAGGGTCCATCGAACTGGCAAAGTCCGGCCCTCGCGATGATAAAGGACAAGAAGACATTTCCCGTCGAGGCCTGCCGATTGTTTCCGAAATCACCGCCACGATGCAGCAAATGAAGGATGAGGAGCAAAGGTTGCTGTATGCCCGTGAGCAGGCTTCGAAGCGCTTGTTCACGCTGGCCGTGGTTGTCCTGATGGTCACATTTATTCTCGCGCTGATCATGTTTTCGGTGCATTACAGGCTGCTTGCTGCCGAACTCGATGCCCGCGAACAGGCGGAGCGCACGGTTCGTGACAGCGAACAATCACTCCGCAGCCTGACCGGCCGCCTTTTGCAGCTACAAGACGAGGAGCGCCGACGATTCTCTCGCGAGCTTCACGATAGTCTGGGACAGTACCTGGCGGGGGTAAAAATGAATCTGGACATGTTCTCCAATTCTCAGCCGGGCGACCGACTCTTGGCTGAAGCGATTCATCTCTTGGATCAATCCATCGCAGAGACCCGGACAATTTCGCATCTTCTGCACCCGCCGCTTCTGGACGAGGCCGGGTTCTCATCTGCAGCAAAATGGTATCTGGAGGGGTTTGCGCAACGCAGCGGGATTGAAGTCAAGATGGATTTGCCTGAGGACCTGAGCCGGCTACCCAGATCGATTGAACTGGGGCTCTTTCGCGTATTGCAGGAGGGCCTGACCAACATTCATCGGCACTCGGGCAGTTCGAGAGCCGATGTTGCGCTCAAACTTTTTCCCGACAAGATCGTTCTCGACGTGCGGGACTACGGGAAGGGAATTCCCCACGAGCTGCTTAAGAACTTTCGGGGCAAAGGGACGAGTTTTGGTGTAGGGCTGGTGGGCATGAGGGAGCGTCTGCGAGAACTTGGCGGCCAACTTGACATTCAATCCAAACCAACAGGCACGTTGATTTCGGCGACTATGCCGCTTCCCGAGGCGACCAACAACGTGGATGCCTCCAACGTCGTTGAAGCTCAGTTCGGGAAATAGGTTTCGTGGCGAAGCAAGGCTCCGACAGCATCTACGACGTGGGTGATGTCGGTCTTTGCGCATGCGCCGCGGATCCCAACCTTTCGCGCCTCCTCGCTCAACTGCTGAGAGAGATGGATTGTGACCATGAGAATCGGAGTTTTCGGCGAGAGGTCAACGATGTGGCGAGCGGCCTCCAATCCGTTCATCTCGGGCATTTGAAAGTCGAGCACGATGATGTCGGGCCTTACCTTCTCGAACCGCTCTACTGCTTCCTTGCCATTGCTGGCCTCATCGCAAACCTCCCAGTCGGCGTGGTGGTTCAGCAAGCCACGGAGGCAACGGCGTACTGCCGGGCTGTCATCCGCCACTAGAATTCGAACCAACGAAATTCTCCTCTTCAGCCGCGGCCCAAATGGCCCACTTCTGTGCGACCCCTGTTGGCAACCTATCGGTTCGGCAGTCGGCAAGCAATACAATGGACACCGTACATTGCAAGAAAGTTGCTGACCTTGCAATCAACTACCAGTCCCGCGCTCAATGTCCCTTGCTGTGGTCTTTCGCTTTGTGCTGTTTTAGAACGGTTCGGGCCGCAACCTCTTTAGCGCGGCTGCCGTAGCGACCTGAAGGTTCGGCGCTCTCCTTGATGTGTTCGTATTCACGCTGTTCCTTCGCTCCTACGCCACGAACATGTTTTTTCCCCGGCACGTGTTTTCTCCTTGTTCGTATAGTGTGGCCCCAAGAGTAGAAGCCGATAGCCCTCATTTGCCATCCCGCGTAAGCCGTATGCCGCAATCGAAATAGCGGTATGGTCGCCTCATAACTCTCGAACCATGACTTAAGGGGCGAACTTAAGGCGGACTTAAGAGCTCCCACCCAGAAAGTGAATCATGGGGTGCAGCTGGAGCCTCAGCTAGAACACTTGTGCGATTCCGTTACGGAGGGCATAGAGGGTGAGGTCAGCGACCGAATGGAGATCAAGTTTGCGCATAATATTCGTGCGGTGGGTTTCAGCCGTCTTTACGCTCAGATTCAGTGCCATGGCCACTTCCTTGCTCGTTTTGCCCTCTGCCAGCAGCTGCACTACTTCGCGTTCGCGGGCGGTAAGGCGATTTTTGGGGTGAAGTGGTTCCTTCCGCTCCTGGTTCAAATATCCGTCGACCACGATCTCCGTAACCTGGCTGGTAAAAAAAGTTCGATGCTGCTGCACGGCTTCTACGGCGTTGAGAAGATCGCGCCCTGCGTCCGATTTCAGAAGAAAGCCGTGAGCCCCTACGGCAAGCACTTCCCGCACCACTTGCTGCGAATAATGCATGGTCAGGATAAGGATGTGGGTCGCAGGGCAGTTGGCGAGAATTTGCCGGGCCGCCTCTATGCCATTTAGATTCGGCATTCCAATGTCGAGCAGAACCAGGTCGGGCTTCAGTTCGCCGGTTCGTTCCACTGCTTCACGCCCATCCGACGCCTCGCCGCTCACTTCCCATCCCGGATGGTTTTCCAGCATTACGCGGAGCCCTCGCCGCACGAGTTCGTGGTCGTCAGCAATCAGAATTCGAAAAGGCTTCATGTTGTTTTAGCTCCGGTCGGAAGCAGCTTTGTTCCTTCCCGCGCCTGTCACAACAACCCATTAGCAGCACAAGTTGTGCCAAACTTTCATCGTGTTACATTCGCTGATCCCGGGTGGCTTAGATGCCAGTTCGGGCACGGTCGCGTGTAATTTTTGTCCGGCAGAATGCCCTTGCGACACATTTGTTTGACGTCGCGTTAGCGGAAGACACCGCACATTCCTCAAGACCGTACTCGTTTCACTGGATTGGCAGGGCCGTCCCCTGCGAATACTCTGTGGGTGTATTGCCGGAGCTGGCTAACGACGGAGAAAGAGGCCGGAATGATCGCATTTACTAAACGCGCTTTGATCACCGAGCACCGAAGTGCAGTTATTGGTGTGATCGTTGTTTTATTTCTCTTCACTGGCACGACATTTCCATGCGCGCAGCAAAGCCCTCAGGAAGACGTCAAGCAGTTGGTCCGCAGCACCATCGATAACGAACTGAACGGCAGTCATCAAGATGAGGGTCGCTGGACGTACCGGCTGTGTGTTTCGAATTCCGCCAGGAATCTCGTGAAGATTGCCGACCGGCAGAGAGCGTGACTCGCCTGACAGTCGTTCCGCTTCGGTTCGAGTCCAAGACAGGGAAACGACAAAAACCTGTGCCGCTCTCTGCCACCGGGTTTGACTTCGCCAGACTACCAGCCCCCGAATGTGATCGCCATCAGGTTTTTGGTAGGAAACAACTCGAAAGACGCCTTAGTTTGTCTGGCATTTTGAAACCGTCCGGTCTTCGGTCCCGAGCTGGAATGCAAAGAAACGCCCGGCTACAGGATTTACTGTATTCACTATTTTTCTGTGTTCTAGAAATATGGCGTTAACTTCGTTGTTTTGGTGGAGGCAGCATGGAAGCCAGAGTGCATAAATCTCCGATCAATCGGGACTGGAAAGAGTTCTACAAGGCCGCACTTTTCGAGGATGACACGACCAAGCTCCTCCACCGTATTTCTGAGGCGGAAAAAGCTCTTACCGCCCGGGCATTAGAGCTGTTCGACACGGGTGGTGGGCAAATTCGTGAGCAGAAAGCTTTGGATAACGCGTGGTATTTCCTGCGCCTCTTGCGAAAAATCGAAGGGGGAGCCAACTCCCCGTGCGAACAGCTACAACCCGTCCACACAAACCAGCCCAGCAACCAACATCAGCGTGTGTAAGACTTTCTTGTTTCCAGAGAGATGGCAAAAATTACACTTTTCCTCTCTTCGTGTTCCCATTTGCAATGAAGAACTTAGTGTTCTGGCACTGTATTTGCTTTCAGTAGGCCCGGTTCACGAGACCCAGGAGTGCAGGGGATGGCTGAAGGCGATCGAGCAAACTGGCGGGATCTTTGCGAGGCTGCAGCTAAAGAACCAGACTCTGAAAAATTAGCCGATCTGGTCGATCAAATCATCAAAGCCCTGGATGATCGTGAACGAGCCTTTGCATCTCCGGCGCAGTTTGACCGATGCGGCCAGTTCTGAGGCGGAAAAAGCGGGAGAGTGGTCGCCCATCCCGCTTTCCTTTTCAGCGCTAAACCCGACCCGTCAGCAGCAGAATAAGCACAACGACCACAACTAGCCCCAAACCACCGCTGGGGTAGTAGCCCCAACCTGAGCTGTATGGCCACGTGGGCAACGCACCGACCACCAGTAACACCAAGATGACTAGCAGAATCGTTGACATGAATTCGCTCCTCTAACAAGAAGTCACCCGGCACGCGAAGCCGATGCGCATTGTGGTCCCCGGCCAGATCCTGCGTTCGCGTCTACCGGGAGTGCTGGCCGGATGGCAAAATGACGATCCGGCCGTCACCAAGGTCAAGCTACAGAATTCATACGTGGTTGTTACATCGGGTTAACTGGGTACCTCGCGGGGTTTCACGCTGTACGTCGAGAACGCGAAGCTTGCGGGGTGAACGCTAAACTGGCCGGCACTTTGGAGTCGCAAAGCAAGTCGAACAGCCACGGGTCGTCGTCGAGTAGGCGGAACACGCGTGCCGATAAGATGCCGTCAAAATGAATAACGGCCAGGCCGCACCGGGCCTGGCCGCAGATGGAGTGCAGATCCCAGCTATTTTGCGGAAGCGGTTGTGGCAGGAGCCGGCGAGGTTGCTTCACTCTGCTGGCGTGCCTGGCCGGAGTATTTTCTTACCGCCGCCAGGAAAGGCTCGCTTCCCGGAGTGGCCGTAACCTTTCCGTTCAAAATGTCTGCAAAGGGAATCGGCTTGCCGTAGAGCAACGCGGTTTCGTCCTTATCCTGCTTGACGACGGCGCCGCTCAAATCGATGCCAGCAAAAACGCCACGAGCGCGGGAATAAGTCAACACCTCGGCCCTCATCGAGATGTCAGTGTCGGCGGCGGTGTCACGGCCAACCGGCCCCGCAGCGGCTGAGGCATCTGCCCCGAGTTTGAACTTGCTGGCGAGCAAGTGCTGCATGCCCTCGTCATTGGTGACGACCATTACGAGATCAATCGCCTGTCCGCCGAGTTGTAGACCCCAGCTGCCGCCGGTGATGCTAATCGGCGCGGGAGCGGTCCATCCCTTAGCCGCCCTGCAAGTCACGACCCCTTTACCGTGCTCACCGCCGAAGCCGACCGCAATCTTGACGATCGATGGCACCACGGCGATGCACTTGGAATGGTCCATGACTTTGTCAGGGATCGCTTTATCAGGAGTTGCCATAATTTCGTTGAGCACTTCAGCAGATTTCGTAATGCGTTTGCTGATGTCGGTTTGATCTTTATCATCGTCCGCTGCCCAGCTCATGCTGCTCATGATTAAGAGCACGCTGCCGAGAGCCAAAAGACATTTCGTCACTGCGCTATTTCCCAATCTCATCTCTAACCTCTTCTGTACCCGATGCGGGCACGCCGAATTTGCTGTTTCGAACTTAACGCGCGGATCCAGTTCCTTCTATCAAGTGCACCCTGTAGATGCGGCCGGCGCATGACCTAGTGAGACACTACGATCAGGCGTTGCTCGCTACCAATTGCGACATGGCGGACGTGGACTGCATCGCTACCGCCTGGCCGATTGGTAAATCCCACTCTTCGACTGAAGGCCGCGCGCGCGCGGCGGACGACTGCGTGCCTCGCGCGGGTGCCGTCGGTGTGCTCCGGTTCTTTGGCAACTGCGCCAACAGTTCGCGAATGCGCAATTTGGCTTTGTGCAGTTGCGACTTCGAGTTTCCGACCGAACAACCGAGCATCTCTGCGATTTCCTGATGCTCGTAGCCCTCCACTTCATGCAACAAGAAAATCGTCCGGTAGCCGTGCGAAAGCTCTTTGATTGCCCAAGCCAGAGCGACCCGGTCGACGCAACCCGCCAGGCGGTTATCTTGAGTTCCATATTCGCGGCGTATCTTCGCGCCATCACTGCCGCTATATGGTTCGTCAAGAGAGACTTGGCACAGCGCCTTCTTGCGAAAGTGCATCAGCACTGTATTGACTGCAATGCGGTAAAGCCAGGTCGAAAACGCTGAATCTCCGCGAAAAGCCGCGATCTTGCGGAACACCTGCAAGAACGCATCCTGGGTGAGATCCTCGGCCTCGGCTGCATTATTCGTCATACGCAAGCATACGGAGTAAACCCGCGTCTTGTGCGCATGAAATAGAGCGGCAAATGCATCTGAGTCGCCTTCCTGGGCGCGCCTAATTACATCGGAATCCAGAGGAACCGTGCTCGTCATAGCTGAGTCGCTGTTCACCGGAGTCTCCTTTCAAGTCTCATGTCCACAGCGTGCCGGACGAAACGAAACCGAGCTTCGTCGCATTCACATTGTGGAGAGTAGATTCGAAATCGAAAATGGTCTATCCAGTGCAGCCTGTAGGCGTTTCCAGATGTTGCTGTATCAAATTGTTGTGATCTTTCTGCGTGTTCGCCCCCGTTTCCTCATTTTCTCTTTGTTCACTGAACCGTTTGCTGGACTGTCATTTACTGGCCTGTCGGTTTTCGCCTGGTGCCGTCCTTGCGCTTCACCTTCGTCGGATTTCCACCGGAGTGAGGGTTGCTACAGAGATCCCTTAACGGCAGTACAGAGTTGGTGGGATTGTCGGTTGCCGGTTGTGGACCTATGCTGCGACGCATGGAACGTTTCTGCAAAACGCCCACCTTTCAAGCAGGGGTCGTCTGAGAGTTTGCCGGCTCCTGCTTCTCGCCTTGCGCGTTTTGGCTACAGCAACTTCAATCTGGGTTTACATGGTTAGCCCTATCCTCAACGAGTGCGCCGCAATTTAGGCTGGGCAACGACGCGAAGGAATCGCGCGAATTCAAAACGGAGGCACTCTGTGATTTATTGGGCGTTAATGTTTCTCCTCGTTGCCTTGATTGCCGGGGTTTTCGGCTTCACTGGCTTAGCTCTGGCTGCTGCGGGAATGGCGAAGCTTCTGTTTTTCATTTTCCTGGTGTTGTTCGTCATCACGTTCGCTACGCATCTGACGCGAGCCGGCGGCACTCGAATCTAGGTTTTCAAATGAGTTCAACGATACAGACATCTCGCAGGCTACCCCGCAGTCGGTTCTTGCAACTAAAGCTCCTGAACGCCGCCCAAATCTGAAAGCGTGAGCGGCGATCACGAGCCTACATAGGAGTAATTCATGGGAAACGAAACCGAAAAAGATCTCCAGCAACAGAAGCCCCAGCCCACCGGAACGGTGGACCAGTCGAAAAAACAGCCTTCACACGAAGGTGGACAGAATCCTAACCAGCAGGACCCTTCCAAGAAGAACCCATCGCAGGGCGACAACTCCCGCCAGCGCGATGACGAAGAGGGTTCTGAGCAAAAGCGTCGCGTATCGTAGTTACTGTATCGGTAAGCGGCTAACCTCCCCCAGCGAACCTGCTGGGGGATTTTCTTGCACCTAAGGTCTGCGACGGTAAAACTCCGCAACTCCGTTTGATCTCAGCGTGTTATCCCACTCGGGAACTCTTTGGCTCTTACGGCCAACCTACCAAGGCCATACAGGAAACACCCTAGAGCGAACCCGGTAGCTTTTGTGATAAGAAATCGTGCAAGGGCCGAAGTTTTCTACGTGTGTTCTGTCCACTAGGCCGCAGTCAAGGAGCGCGGCCCGGCCTGGCTAAATTAGCAACGACTGCGGCTCGCTAGCCGATGTACCTTGCGCGGCGCATTCGTGTGAAGATGTCAAAAGGCAGAACGAGAAAACCTTTGAAAGAAACAGCTAACCCTCCGTTCGTTTAAGAGACGCTCATGAAAAGAAATGACCGAAACACGGCGACCGCGACCATCGATAGCGCAGCTGCGACCAAAGCGAGTTCAACCCATGCCAGTGCAAAGAGCAATGGGCATTCGAGCGGGACAGCCGAACCTTCGTCGACTGATTTCACCGCGATCCTGGCGAGTCTGCAAACCATGCGCGACGGAGATTTTTCCGTACGGCTGCCGGGTTCATGGACGGGGCTCGCAGGCAAAATCGCAGACACATTTAACGAGATCGTCGCAGCCAATCAGCAGATGGCCGAAGAGTTGAAGCGCGTAGGGCAAGTCGTCGGCAAAGAAGGACGAACTCGCGAGCGCACACGATTTCACGAATCGAGAGGCGCGTGGGGCGAGATGGAAGTTTCGGTCAACACGCTTGTAGAAGATTTGCTTCGCCCAACCACCGAGGTTACCCGCGCCATCGCTGCCGTTGCGCAGGGCAACCTGACGCAGACGGTGCGCCTCGACGTGGACGGGCGCCCACTCGAAGGCGAGTTCCTGCGTTCAGCCAACATCGTAAACACGATGATTCAGCAGTTGGGCGTGTTCACGGCGGAAGTCACGCGCGTGGCCCGAGAAGTAGGCACCGATGGAAAACTTGGCGGCCAGGCACAAGTGCCCGGAGTGGCAGGCACGTGGAAAGATCTCACTGACTCCGTCAACTCAATGGCCAGCAACCTTACTGGCCAGGTGCGCAACATCGCCGAGGTAGCAACCGCCGTGGCTAGCGGCGATCTCTCGCGCAAAATTACGGTGGACGTGCGCGGAGAAATTCTGCAGCTCAAAGAAGCCATCAACACGATGGTCGATCAGCTTCGGTCATTCGCTTCCGAAGTGACGCGCGTTGCTCGCGAAGTGGGAACCGACGGCAAACTCGGAGGTCAGGCTGTAGTGCCTGGCGTCGCCGGAACATGGAAAGATCTCACCGACTCCGTAAACGCTATGGCCGGAAACCTCACAGCGCAAGTGCGAAACATTGCAGAAGTAACTACTGCCGTGGCTCGTGGCGATTTGTCGCGCAAGATCACGGTGGACGTGAAAGGCGAAATTCTCGAACTCAAAGACACCATTAATACGATGGTGGATCAGCTTAACGCCTTCGCTGGCGAAGTGACGCGCGTGGCGCGCGAAGTCGGTACCGAAGGCAAGCTGGGTGGTCAAGCTCAGGTCCCAGGAGTCGGCGGGACGTGGAAAGATCTTACCGACAACGTCAACTTCATGGCGAGCAACCTGACGGGCCAGGTGCGAAACATCGCGGAAGTGGCGACCGCCATCGCCAGCGGCGACCTTTCCCGCAAAATTACCGTGGACGTGCGTGGTGAGATTTTACAGCTGAAGGAAACTCTCAACACCATGGTGGATCAGCTGAACCGCTTCGCCGGTGAAGTAACTCGCGTGGCGCGCGAAGTCGGCACAGAAGGTCGATTGGGCGGACAGGCGAACGTACCGGGCGTCGCTGGCACGTGGAAAGATCTGACTGACTCCGTCAATTCGATGGCTGGAAACCTCACAGGCCAAGTTCGTAACATCGCCGAAGTGACTACTGCCGTGGCTCGCGGCGATCTGTCGCGCAAAATCACGGTGGACGTGAAAGGCGAAATTCTAGAACTGAAGAACACGATCAACACGATGGTGGATCAGCTAAACGCATTTGCGGGTGAAGTAACTCGCGTGGCCCGCGAAGTTGGCACGGAAGGCAAACTCGGCGGGCAGGCGCAGGTGCCGGGCGTGGCCGGTACGTGGAAGGATCTTACCGACAATGTGAACTTCATGGCCAGCAACCTCACCGGCCAGGTGCGCAACATTGCCGAAGTGGCAACCGCCGTGGCCCGTGGCGACTTATCGCGCAAGATCACAGTGGACGTGAAAGGCGAAATTCTCGAACTCAAGGACACCATCAACACCATGGTGGATCAGTTGCGATCATTCGCGTCCGAAGTAACCCGCGTGGCCCGCGAAGTCGGCACGGACGGCAGGTTGGGAGGCCAGGCGCAGGTGCCGGGCGTTGGCGGTACCTGGAAGGACCTTACTGACTCCGTGAATTCGATGGCCAGCAACCTGACCGGGCAAGTGCGAAATATCGCCGAAGTGTCTACTGCCATCGCGACCGGTAACCTTTCCAAGAAAATTACAGTGAACGTCAGCGGCGAGATTCTTCTGCTCAAGGAAACCATCAATACCATGGTGGACCAGCTTAACGCGTTCGCTGGCGAGGTAACTCGCGTGGCCCGGGAAGTGGGAACAGAGGGGCGATTGGGCGGGCAGGCCAACGTGCCGGGTGTCGCCGGTACGTGGAAAGATCTCACCGACTCCGTCAACTCAATGGCCGGGAACCTCACCGGTCAGGTGCGAAACATTGCCGAAGTGACAACCGCAGTAGCTCGCGGTGATTTGTCGCGCAAGATTACGGTCGACGTAAAAGGCGAAATTCTCGAACTGAAGAACACGATCAACACGATGGTGGATCAGTTGAACGCCTTCGCCGGCGAGGTGACCCGTGTTGCCCGCGAAGTTGGCACTGACGGCAAACTCGGCGGTCAGGCGCAGGTGCCGGGCGTTGCGGGCACGTGGAAGGATCTCACGGACAACGTCAACTTCATGGCGAGCAACCTGACCGGCCAGGTGCGCAACATCGCTGAAGTTGCCACAGCCATTGCTACTGGCGATCTTTCCAAGAAGATCACGGTAGACGTGCGCGGCGAGATTTTGCAGCTCAAAGAGACGCTCAACACCATGGTTGAGCAATTGCGTTCGTTCGCGGCAGAAGTCACGCGTGTGGCGCGTGAAGTAGGCAGCGAAGGCCGGTTGGGCGGACAAGCAAACGTGCCCGGCGTCGCGGGCACGTGGAAAGACCTTACCGACTCGGTGAATGCGATGGCCGGAAACCTCACGGCGCAGGTGCGAAACATCGCCGAGGTCACCACGGCCGTAGCCCGCGGCGATTTGTCGCGCAAGATCACGGTGGACGTGAAAGGTGAAATTCTCGAGCTCAAGAACACCATCAACACGATGGTGGACCAGTTGAACGCGTTTGCTGCCGAGGTGACGCGCGTGGCCCGCGAAGTGGGTACAGAAGGCAAGCTGGGAGGTCAGGCGCAGGTGCCTGGCGTAGCCGGTACGTGGAAGGATCTCACCGACAACGTAAACGTCATGGCTGCCAATCTTACCGAACAGGTCCGCGGCATCGTCAAAGTCGTGACCGCCGTTGCCGACGGCGAACTCACGCAGAAGCTCACTGTGAACGCCAAGGGTGAGGTCGCGGCCCTGGCTGAAACCATCAACAACATGACCGGCACCCTCGCCACCTTCGCCGACCAGGTGACGACGGTAGCGCGCGAAGTGGGCGTGGAAGGCCGTCTGGGTGGTCAGGCCAACGTGCCCGGCGCGGCCGGCACTTGGAAGGATCTTACCGGCAACGTGAACCTGCTTGCCGATAACCTTACCAACCAGGTGCGAGCCATCGCGGAAGTCGCGACCGCTGTGACCAAGGGCGATCTCACTCGTTCGATTCAGGTGGAAGCCAGCGGTGAAGTTGCCGAGTTGAAAGACAACATCAACACCATGATCGACAACCTGCGGCTTACCACTGACCGCAACACTGAGCAGGACTGGCTTAAGACGAACCTCGCTCGCTTCACCAGTATGTTGCAGGGGCAGCGTGACCTGACCACCGTGGGCCAGAAGTTGCTCTCGGAACTGGCCCCGCTGGTGAGCGCGCAGCAGGGCGTGATCTACCAGATGGAGACCGACGAATCCGCTGGCATGGTGCTGCTCTCCGCTTTCGCCTCCGACGGACAGGACGGCCATCTACGGCGCATAAAGTTGGGTGAGGGTCTCGTCGGACAATGCGCAGCGGAGAAGAAGCGCATGTTGATTGCCGACCTGCCCGAAAACACCATCACCATTCGTTCGGGTTTATTTGAAGCGGTGCCGCGAAATGTCATCGTGCTGCCCGTGCTCTTCGAGGACCATGTCAAGGCGGTGATCGAGCTCGCCTCGCTGAACACGTTTACAGCCTCACATCTGGCTTTTCTTGAGCAGCTGACTGCCAGCATCGGCATTGTGCTGAACAGCATTGAAGCGACGATGCAGACTGAGGGTCTGCTGAAGCAGTCGCAGCAATTAGCCACTGAGCTGCAAACGCAGCAACGAGAATTGCAGCAGACCAACGAGCAGCTGGCGCAGAAAGCTCAGCAGCTCGCCGAGCAGAACGTGGAGGTGGAACGCAAGAACCAGGAAATTGAGCAGGCACGCGGAGCGTTGGAAGAGAAAGCCAAAGAACTCGCACTGACCTCCAAGTACAAGTCCGAGTTCCTCGCCAACATGTCTCACGAGCTGCGCACGCCCCTGAACAGCATCCTGGTGCTCGGTCAACAGCTCACGGACAATCCTGATGGCAACTTGACGGCGAAGCAGGTTGAATTCGCCCGAACCATTCACGGCGCCGGAACCGATCTACTGAACCTGATCAGCGACATTCTGGATTTGTCCAAGATCGAATCCGGAACAGTTTCAGTCGAAGCCGAGGAGGTTTTCTTTGCCAGCCTGCTTGACATGGTGGCGCGCCCGTTCCGCCACGAGGCGGAAAATCGGCGGCTTACCTTTGAGGTGCAATCCGATCCGCACCTTACGCGCAGCCTGGTCACCGACGCGAAGCGTCTACAACAGGTACTCAAGAACCTGTTGTCCAATGCTTTTAAGTTTACCGAACAAGGAGGAGTGCACCTGGCGGTATCGGTGGCCACAGGTGGCTGGAGCGAAGACCACCCGATTCTGAATGCGGCAGCGTCTGTTGTAGCTTTTGAAGTTGCCGACACAGGCATCGGCATTCCGTCTGAAAAGCAGCGCATCATCTTTGAGGCTTTTCAGCAGGCAGACGCCGGCACCAGCCGCAAATACGGAGGAACCGGCCTGGGGTTGGCCATCAGCCGAGAACTGGCCAGCCTGCTCGGAGGTGAAATTCGGTTGCGCAGTACACCTGGGCAGGGCAGCACATTCACCCTGTACTTGCCTCAGACCTATGTGGGGCCATCGTCGGCCAGTGTCACAACCGCGGACCGGAAGAACAGGTCGACCGCCGCGCCGCTCCAGCTTTCCGCGGTACGGGCAACTGAAGCTTCGGTAGAACACGTTCCGGACGATCGCGACAACTTATTGCCCGATGATGCGGTCTTGCTGATTGTGGAGGATGACCCGCATTATGCCCGCGTGCTATGCGACCTTTCTCATGACACTGGATTCAAAGTACTGGTGGCGATGAAGGGCTCGGAAGCCCTTACACTGGCGCGCGAGTTTCATCCGACAGCGGTGTCCCTCGATGTCTTCCTGCCGGACATGCTCGGCTGGACGGTGCTCAACCATCTGAAACAGGATTCAGCCACTCGGCACATCCCGGTTCAGATGTTGACCCTGGACGAAGACCGGCATCACGGGCTGGCCCGCGGCGCATTCGCTTTCGTGACCAAGCCAACAACGCCTGAGGGACTGGGAGCAGCTTTGACCCGCATCAAGGAATACACGACCCCGCGCCGAAAGCGGTTGTTGGTGGTAGAAGACAACCCGGCGGAACAGCTTAGTATTCGCGCACTGCTGGGTTATGACGATATCGACGTCGCGGTTGCTGCTAGCGGCAGCGAAGCGCTCGCCAGCCTGAACGAGCAGTCGTTCGATTGCGTCGTGCTTGACCTTCGCCTGCCCGATATGTCGGGGTTCGACGTCCTGGAGCGTCTCCGCGATTCGCCTTCGCTCGGCGACCTGCCGGTCGTCGTATTCACTGGAAAGGAGCTGTCACCGGAAGAAGACGCACGCCTGCACACGCTGGCGCGCAGCGTGGTTGTGAAAGGAGTCGAGTCGCCAGAACGGCTCCTCGATGAGACTGCGCTCTTCCTGCATCGGGTCGTAGCCGATCTCCCGTCGGAGAAGCAAAAAATGCTTGACCGCCTGCACCGATCAGATGACGCTCTGGTGGGAAAGAAAGTGTTGGTGGTAGATGACGATGTGCGGAACATCTTCGCCCTCAGCAGCGTGCTGGAACGTCGCGGAATGACTGTGTTAACCGCGGGGACAGGACGCGAAGCGATTGCAACCCTGGAGTCGACCCCGGAGCTTGCGATCGTGCTGATGGACATCATGATGCCCGAGATGGATGGATATGAAACCATGCAGGTCATCCGGCAGAACAACGCATTCCGCCGCCTGCCCATCATCGCGCTGACCGCGAAAGCAATGAAAGGCGATCGTGAGAAGTGTCTGGAAGCGGGTGCATCCGAGTATTTGGCCAAGCCGGTCAACACCGAGCAACTGCTTTCCGCGCTTCGTATGTGGCTGCACAGATAACTCTGGCTCGTCTACGAGACGATTTGGCTGCGATGGCAGTTGGAGGCAAGAAAGCACAATGACTGCGAGTGAAAAAGTCAATATCCTGATGGTCGATGATCAACCGGCCAAGTTGCTCAGTTATCAAGTAATACTGGCTGAACTTGGGGAGAACCTGATCAAGGCGACCTCGGGCAAAGAGGCCTTGGAACATCTGCTGAAAACCGACATCGCCGTCGTCCTTATGGACGTAAGTATGCCGGATCTGGACGGCTTCGAATTGGCGGACCTGATTCGTCAGCATCCACGTTTTCAAAGGACAGCGATCATCTTCATTTCTGCCGTATACATGACCGATCTGGATCGGCTGAAAGGGTACCAGCGGGGAGCGGTAGATTACATTTCCGTTCCAGTCATTCCGGAGCTTCTACGGGCGAAAGTCAGCATATTCGCCGAGCTGCATCGCAAGGCTCACCAGTTGGAAATTCTTAATCACGAACTGGAGGCGCGCGTCGCCGAACGAACCGATGAGTTAGAAAGAAGAGCAGAAACGTTGCAACACCTGAACAGCGAATTGGCGCGAAAGAACCAGGAACTCGACGCGATTGTGCGCACTGCTCCAGACATTATCTTCAGTCGACATTCCGATGGCGCCAGGGACTATATCAGCGATCGATTTTATGAGTACACCGGTGCTGCCGCGGGTTCTGCGATTGGCTTCGGTTGGCTCGACTTCGTGCATCCCGAGGACACCGAGCGGAGTATGGCGCACTGGATGCATTGCGTCCAGTCGGGGGACAACTATGAATCCGAATACCGCCTGCGCGGGCGCGATGGACAATACCGCTGGTTCCGGGCTCGTGCCGTTCCAATCCGCGATTTGGAAGGGAACATCGTCAAATGGTACGGAACCTGTTCCGACATCCATGACAGCAAGCTGCTGGAACAATCGATTCGCGACAGCGCAATCGAACTCGAGAGATTGGTTGATGACAGGACCGCCGCTCTACGGCGGCTTTCCGGCCGCCTGATTACCATGCAGGATGACGAACGCCGTCGCATCGCGCGAGAACTGCACGATGGTCTGGGGCAGGAGTTGGCCGCGGCCAAAATGATGATGGAAGGAATTCTGAGGACGAAATCAAACCAATCGAGCCAGCGAGCCGCCACGGACGCGAGCGAAACCATTGATCGCGCAATCCAGCAAGTCCGAAGTCTGTCTCACCTTTTGCATCCACCTCTGCTGGACGAAGTCGGCCTGCTCTCCGCGCTTCAATGGTACCTGGATGGCCTCACCAAGCGCAGCGGTATTGAAACCTCGCTCGATGTCCAGCCGCGCGAGTTCCCGCGATTGGCGGTCGAGTTGGAGACCGCCATCTTCCGCATCATTCAGGAGGCTCTCACCAATGTCTATCGCCATTCGGGCGCGAAGAGGGCGTGGGTCAGCCTCGCGCAACGAGACAGTCAAGTAATGGTGATGATACGAGATAATGGGAAAGGGATCGAAACTCATGTTGCGGAGTTGCGCCCGGGTAGCATCGGCATCGGCATTGGCGGAATAAGCCAGCGGACGAAAGAATTCGGCGGAGAATTGCGACTGAGCAACACTGATCCCGGCACGCTCGTCGAGGTCGCAATTCCTTCCCTCAGCGTTGCATCCCAAAAAAACCATGCAATGCCTTTGATCTCCGCTTGAAAGTCGAAGCGCCACGGGAGAAACGCCGAGCAACCAGGGCCTAGTTGTAAGTTTTAGGCGAACGGAATAATGACGGAGATTCTACATTGTGAATCTCCGAGTTCATTTTCTCATCCCAATACAAGTTGTTGATAGTTAACGATTTATAGCAAGAGGACGGAAGGTCCTCGATTTGCATCTAAGTGCCGCATGCGCCTCCTGAGTCTTCGACTCATCGGCTCTTTGATTCTCGGAATCACTCTGGTTTCGCTATTGTCATCGTATTTCGAGGTCACTTCCGAAATCCGAGGCCAACGACGCGAACTGGAGCGGCGAGCCGAAGTTCTGGGAGAGAGCCTCGCGGAGAATATCGAACCTTACTTCGAAAAAGGTTCTCGCAGAGAACTCCAGCGAATCGTCGAGCGATTTGGTAACCGGCAACACCTGTCTGGCATCGCCATTTACAACAAGCAGGGCGATCCGATCGCCATCACTTCTGGCCTGTTGCAGCAGTTCTCGCATGCGCCGGCGGTAATAGCTATGGCGGAAGCTGAGGACCGTGGCGTGGGCGAGTTCCTTGCCCTCCGTGAAACCTCTGTGCATGCCTATGCCCTGCCTCTTCATCAAAACGGAGAAGTCGCGGGCGGGTTGGCAATTGTTCACGACGCGGCATACATCGGTGCGCAAAGCCGCCGCGTGTGGCGCGAGACATTCTTCCGCATCCTTGAGGAGATGGTCATCATTGTGCTGGCCACGCTCCTGATCGTGCGCTGGACCCTGAATCGACCGATTGCCCGTGCGGTGCAGTGGATGCGCGCTCTCCGCACCGGCAGGGTTTCACCCCCGGCGGTTCCGGACTGGGAGTTATTTCGGCCGCTCGCCGCCGAGATGACTACATTTGCCGAGAGCTTGATTCATGCACGTTCTGCCGCCGAGAACGAAGCTCGGCTGCGCGATGCCGCGGAATCCACCTGGACTGCGGAGCGGTTGGCTGTGCATGTGCGTGGCAAATTAGGCGAGGGTCGTTTGTTCGTGCTCTCGAACCGCGAGCCGTATACGCACACTCACCAGGGGAATTCGGTGCAGGTGATCGTGCCTGCCAGCGGAGTAGTAACTGCCCTCGAACCAGTGTTGCGCGCCTGCGACGGCACCTGGATCGCGCACGGCAATGGCGATGCGGACGCGGAAGTCGTGGACCAGAATGACCGGCTGCGGGTTCCACCGGAGGATCCGCGTTACACCCTGCGTCGCGTATGGCTCAGCAAGGCTCAGGAAGAAGGTTACTATTACGGCTTCGCGAATGAGGGCTTGTGGCCGCTGTGCCACATTGCCCACGCGCGTCCACTTTTTCGCGCTTCCGATTGGGAACACTACCAGGAAGTAAATCGTAAATTCGCCGACGCTGTTCTAGAGGAAATGGACGGCGTCGAAAAACCCGTGATCCTGGTTCAGGACTATCACTTCGCCCTGGTTCCACGCTTGATCAAGGAGAAACGCCCGGACGCGCGAGTGGCCATCTTCTGGCACATTCCCTGGCCCAACCCCGAAGCGTTTGGCATCTGCCCCTGGCAACGGCAATTGCTTGACGGATTGCTGGGCGCGGACCTGATTGGTTTACATGTCCAATCGCATTGCAACAATTTCCTGCAAACCGTGGATCGTGCGCTGGAATCAAGGATCGATTGGGAACATTTCTCGGTAAAGCGCAACGATCATTTCACCATGGTTCGCCCTTTTCCTATCAGCGTGGACTTCGAGGATTTCAACGCGGAACACGCGGCAGCGATCGACGCCTACACGGACCGGGCTGCGCTTCTGAAAGAACAAGGAGCAGAAGCCATCTTCATGGGTGTAGGAGTCGACCGGCTGGACTACACGAAAGGCATTCTCGAGCGCTTTCTCGCAGTCGAGCGGCTGATGGAGCGATATCCGGAGTATCAGGGGCAGTTTACCTTCGTACAGGTGGGTGCGCCCAGCCGGACCCACATCAAGCGCTACCACGACTTTTTGGGAGAAGTCGAGGCCGAAGTGGATCGCATTAACTGGCGGTTCCAGAGCAGCAGGTGGAAGCCGATTGTGTTTTTAAAGCGGCAGCACAACCATCGCGAGATCCAGCGTTATTACCGGGCAGCGGATGTTTGTCTGGTCACTTCACTCCATGACGGCATGAATCTGGTGGCCAAGGAATTCCTGGCGGCGCGGAACGACGAGCAGGGCGCGCTGATTCTGAGTTGGTTCACCGGGGCAGCTCGCGAGCTGCGCGACGCGCTTTTGGTTAACCCTTACGACATCGATCAAACTGCCGAAGCCATCCGCTTCGCTCTGGAAATGGATCCCGAGGACAGAAAGCTGCGCATGCAGCGCATGCGTAAAATCGTCCGGGAAAACAATGTCTACCGGTGGGCGGGGAATCTGATTGGCGAGCTCTGCGATATCCGGGTAGATCGCCCCGTGAAGGTTCGGGAACGATCTCCGCTCGGCCTTCCAGTCGTCTACCAGCCGCATTCGCTGGATGAAGGGGGTTTGATTGCTTGAAACATCCGCGGAATCGCGGGTAGCGCGGTTTCTGGAGGAACTGGCGCAATCCCGCGAGTCCGCGCTTCTCGTTGACTATGACGGCACTCTAGCGCCCATGCGGGTAGAACGCGATCGCGCCTTTCCGTACCCCGGCGTATCTTCTCTCTTACAGGAAATCATGGACTCTGGGCGCACCCGCGTCGTGGTGCTCACGGGGCGGCCAGCCGAGGAAATCGTCCCCCTTCTAGGCCTTTTGCCCCATCCCGAGATCTGGGGTGCGTATGGTTTGCAGCGGCTTAAGCCCGATGGATCCTGCGAAATGCCCCCCGCGAGCGAAGAGATCGTGCAGGCAATGGCGGATGCGGCGCAGTGGGTGAGCGAACTCGAATATAGCAACCTTTTGGAGGTTAAGCCCGCCGGCGTCGTCGTGCACTGGCGAGGATTGGAAGATTCTGTCGCCGCTCGCGTTCGCAGCACCGTTCTTTTGGGGTGGCTGCCCATTGCTGATCGCGCTCACATGACCTTGCACGAGTTCGACGGGGGCGTGGAGATGCAGATGTCGGGTTGCAATAAAGGCGACGCGTTGCGGGAATTTCTGACGAAGGCGAACCCGGGAATCCCAGTCGCTTATCTTGGCGACGACCAGGCCGACGAGGATGCTTTCCACGCCCTGCATAGCCGTGGGCTCAGCATCCTGGTGCGGCCGGAGTGGCGCGAAACTGCCGCGGATGTGTGGCTGCGGCCGCCAGAGGAGTTGATAGACTTCCTGCTGCAGTGGCTGATCGTTTGCCGAAGCGCGGAGTGAGCATTCCACCAGGAGAACCACTGCCCTCACTCTTGGCCATAGACCGTCCTTAGTTAACCACGGGTGCCGGTCGGACGCGCTTCCGCGGAAGAAAACTGGTCCCGCACTCTGTCGCCCATGTCCTGTACTCGTCCCGCGATGACGCTGCGCGTAACTTCGCCGCTGGCAGGGGCGAATATCAAGCCCACCCCAACGCCAACCGCTGCGCCTGCAACAAAGTAAATTGTATTGCCGAGAAGGTTGCTATCCTCGCCGCGAATCGCCCGGGAGGCTCTCAGCACCCGGTCGGATGCCCGCTCGTATTTATCGCGGGCTGCGTCGCGCAGATCTTCAATCTGCCCGGCGGCTCGGTTTCGCGCGCTCTTTGTGGCGGTGTCAGACTGCTCTAGCAAGTAAACGCCGGTGCCGAGAAGTAGCTTGAACAACTTGTTCACATTCATAGATGTCCTTTCGAAACTGCTGCGACTAGTTCTCAATCCTAGGCAAGCGTAGCACCTGAATGTTCTGCGCTGCCATCAAGTCGATGCTGTAGTCATGCGCGATGTTTCAGGTACTCACAGGGCCTTTCTTTTCCCCGCCCAATAAGATACGGCAAAAGTTGTTGCGGACAACCCAAGCATGGAAGTGCACAACAAAGAGGCTGGCACTCTGGGGGAAGCGTTGAGAATCATCGTGAGACGGAAGGATCGTTTGTGGCTAACTTTGCTGGCTTTCTTTGCAGTTACCACGCTGGCATCGTCCTTAGTGCTGGCTGCTCTTCTTGCCGGCGTCACCGTGGCAATTGCAGGCGGCGAAGCTCCTCAAGTGCAGGTTGACACGCAGGTAGACCCGACCATTCCCAGCCAGACCTTTTCCGGCGTGATCACCGACGCGCGTTGTGGCGCCAGACATCGAAATTCGCACCAGAGCGCCTCCGAGTGCGCCAGGGCGTGCGTACGCGACGGTTCGAGATACACCGTCGTAGACGGCGACAAGAATTATGAACTAGCCGGGAATCTTTCGCATTTCGACTTGTTAGCCGGCCAACGAGTTGCCCTGACCGGCGTACTCGACGGAAACACAATCAAGGTGAGTTCGGCGAGCGTGCAAGCATTCGGCGGACATGAGTAGTGACGGGGCACAATCAGCGCACGCTCGTTGGAATTGCACTTGGCGCCTCTCGCTTCCTACCGGTTGCAATTGTGAACTCTAAGGGTTCCGCTGTATTGAAAATGAATCAGAATGTTGTCACGCTTTAACCAATTCAAACTTTCCTGCAGGACAATCTGAACTCTGCGGGCACTCGCTGTGTTCGCTGGAGGTAATGAGGATGCCGGTCCGAATCTTGATCGCAGACGATGACGTGTCTATCCGGCATTTGCTTCGCCGGATGCTGGAAGAACGCCCCGACTGGCAGGTGTGCGGCGAAGCCGCGAATGGCAATGATGCGGTTGTTAAAACCGAGCAACTTGCGCCTGATCTCGCCATCATTGACCTGGCAATGCCCGACAAGAACGGTGTGGAGGCCGCGCGGGAAATCTTCGCCGCCTCCCCTTTGACCGCCATGTTGTTGCTTACCGTGCAAGAAGTATCGGCTGAGTTGGCACGAGTCGCCCGGGAAGCTGGATTTCGAGGAGCGGTGACTAAGGGCAGTGGCCGTGAAGTCGTCGCGGCGGTAGAGACGCTGTTGGGCAAGGGCACGTTCTTTAGCGTCTCGGAATCGTCGAGTGCATCGGACTGACCTCAAATGCCTACGGTATTTACCCGATTGCCCGGCAAAAGGGGTTTCGCTAAGGTCTTGATAGTTTGATTTTGCGCCCTGTGTCGGTGGGTTTCCGCGCAGGCTGAGGCGGTCATGGGTTAGTGTCGGCTCGCCGACGTTCGGACCCTTACGACCGCCTTTTGTATTTAGAGTGGACCGGTCGAAAGGGCATGCGACGTGGAGCGATCTCCGGTATGATGGTGGGAACGGGGCGGTGCGAGTTGAGGAACCATCACACAATAATCAGGCTTTCACTTTCTTTCGATCTCCTCAGGAAGCAATCGATCTAGGGCCCAATTTATGGCGGAACACGAGAGTTTTTGGATCAGTTGGCGCGAGCGGCTGACGGCTCTCCGTAATATACCGCCTGTTCTCGAAATTGTCTGGCAATCCGGGCCGGGGGTAGTGGCGGCGGGTCTGATTTTCCGCTTGTTCGCTTCACTGCTGCCCATGGCGCTGCTGTGGATCACGAAGCTGATCATCGACGGCATCGTGCGCGCTTCGTCCACCCACCAACCCGTGCAACCACGATTCTGGTGGCTGGTTGCGGCCGAGTTCGCGCTGGCAGTTTTGGGCACGATTCTGACCCGAATCATTGATTATCTGGACTCTCTTCTCGCCGACAAATACACGCGGCACGTGAGCATTCGGGTTATGAAGCACGCGGCCGAACTGGATATTCTGGCCTATGAGGACCCGGTATTTTATGACCGGCTGGATCGAGCTCGAGTACAGGCAACCGACCGGTTGGGAATGATTCAGTCGATTGGGCGACTGGTCCAGCAGGTTGCGACCGTAGTGTCGTTGTCGATTTCAATCATGCTCTTCTCGCCCTGGCTCATGCTCTTGCTCGTGGCCGGGGTCGTTCCCGCATTTCTTGGCGAAAGCCATTTTGCATTCCTTGGATATGCAAAGAACTTCCGGCAGACCCCGATGCGCCGCCAGATGGACTACCTGCGGATACTGGGTGGCAGCAGAGAGGCGGCGAAGGAACTCAAACTGTTCGGGCTGAATGGATTTCTTACCGAGCGCTTTACCCGGCTGTCCGACGAAATCTATACGGAAAACGTCGCCCTAGCTCGTCGCCGGCTGATCGCCGGTTCGTTTTTGTCGCTCATCGGCACGATGGGCTATTACTCCGCCTACGTATTCGTGATCTGGCGCACCATCGCAGGTGCGCTCAGCATCGGCACTCTGACTTTTCTATCAGGCGCTATCCTGCAGGCGAGCAGCAATATTCAACAGATCTTCTCAACTCTTTCCGGCATTGCGGACCAGGCGCTGTTTCTCACCGATCTGCTTGCATTCTTTGAGATGCAACCCACGATCCGCTCCAAGCCGGATGCGCTGGCTGCGCCGAGGCCGATCGTGCGCGGATTCGAATTCCGCGATGTCTCGTTCCGGTATCCGGGCAGTCCTCGGCTGATTCTCGACCGGATGAATTTCCGTCTCCAGCCAGGAGAGCGAGTGGCGTTGATCGGAGAAAACGGTCAGGGTAAGACCACCGTTGTGAAACTAATCACTCGTCTCTACGATCCGTCAGAAGGGCAAATCCTGCTTGATGGCGTGGATTTGCGCGAGTACAGCCTTGAAGATCTTTATCGTGAAATCGGTGTCATCTTTCAGGATTTCATGCGCTACGAGTTGCCGGCTCGGGAAAATATCGCTGTCGGGCGCGTCGAGGAAATCAACAACCTTGCTTTGTTGCGCGCGGCAGCACGGAAGAGTATGGCGGATAAAGTAATTGGCAGACTTCCCCGGGGTTACGATCAAATGCTGGGCGGCCGCTTCGATGGGGGCCTGGATCTTTCCGGGGGCGAGTGGCAAAAAGTTGCCCTGGCTCGTGCCTACTTGCGCGATGCCCAACTCCTGATTCTCGATGAGCCGACCGCGGCGCTCGATGCCCGCAGTGAGTTCGAGGTTTTTCACCGCTTCGCTGAACTTACAATTGGAAAGATGGCGCTCTTTATTTCTCACAGATTCTCAACCGTGCGGATGGCAGATCGCATCGTAGTGCTCGACAACGGCAAGATCGCCGAAGAGGGGAGTCACGACCAATTGGCAAGTATGGGTGGCCGTTACGCTGAAATGTTTGAAATGCAAGCCGCCAGCTATCGCTAGGGAACTAACGGAATGCCGCAAAACGTCCATCTGGAAATAATTGGCGACGAACCCGAACCTCCTTTCGAGTCCTCAGGAGAAACGGGGAACGTGCAGACTTTGCGCGCAAACGCGTCGGAGTTGGCACGCAATTTGTCGTGGCTGCCGAGCGAGACCTCGTCCCGCGTCTTGGTTGAGCGTTGTCAGCGGTTATCCAAAGCGCTTAAACCCGTGCTGGCTGGGCTTGAGTCGCGTTTACCAGGTGCGGCTTTTTCCGACGACTCCCGCTGGTTGTATGACAACGTGCACCTGATCATCTCTGAACTTGAGAGTGCGGGCGAAATCTTCAAGCTCCGCCGTAAAATTCCGCATGTCCGCACCGGCGCTGGCGTCGTGATGCCGCGAGTTGCTGCCGTGACGGAGGCGTTCCTGGTCGCAACGGCATACCAGTTTAGTGAAACAACGTTCACTGCTTACATCGAGGCCTTTCAACAGCAAACAGTTCTCAAAATGAAAGAGCTGTGGGTGCTTGTGCCAGCGCTCCAGTTGGTTTTGCTGGAGCAGATCGCGGTTCGAGGCGCCCAACTAGTGGCCGATCCAGTGGGATCATACGGCGTGGGCGTATGCGTGCGCAGTCTCCGCGATGTGAGCCACACCTGTTGGAAAGAAGCACTGGAACCACTGATTGCGTTTGATGCCATTTTGCGCGAAGACCCAGTGGGCGCGTATTCGCGAATGGATTTTGAAAGCCGCGATCTATACCGGAACCAACTTGTGGAGATCGCGGAACACTCCGACTTCACCGAGATGGAAGTCGCGCGCGAGTCACTCACTCTCGCGCGGGAAGCCCATCAACGAAAAGACGGAGACCCGCGTGTGGCTCTGCGATGTTCGCACGTTGGATACTACCTCCTCGCGGAGGGAACCGCCGCGCTGTACGAGAGAGTGGGTTTCAGGCCTCCGCTCCGCGAACGTATATCGGCAGCCCTGCGCAGCTACCCCGACGAGTCTTATCTCACCACAATCATGCTGATCACGTTGGCCATGACGTCGGGGATCGTTCTGCTGCTGATTGATTCGCAAGGATCGCTGGGACTGGTTCTGTTCTCGATGCTAGCGCTGTTTTTGCCATGCTCACAAGCTGCGATTCAGCTGACGAATTACCTGATCACGTTGTTGCTCGAGCCCAAGATTCTTCCAAAGCTTGACCTGTCGGAAGGAATTCCGGGCGACTGCGTCACGTTCGTGGCTGTTCCCAGTCTGCTACTGGATCAGGCGCAGGTTCACAGGTTGATTGATGACCTTGAAGTGCGGTTTCTTGGCAATCATGATCGCAATATCCATTTTGCGCTCCTGACGGATTTACCCGATTCGCGCTCGGAGCCTCGAGAAGATGATCCGCTGGTCGACTTGTGCGCAGAATTGATAAGCGGATTAAACGAGAAATATAAAGACCGTGGGATGGGATCTTTTCTTCTCTTCCATCGCCATCGCGTCTACAACCCGCGAGAAGAAGCGTGGATGGGTTGGGAGCGCAAGCGCGGCAAGCTGATGGATCTGAACCGGCTGCTGCGCAATCAATACGACAGCTTTCCGATCAAGGTCGGAAATCTTTCTATTCTGCCGCAGGTTCGGTTTGTAATTACGCTCGACTCGGACACTGAATTGCCGCGAGGGTCGGCGCACCGGATGGTGGGCGCGATGGCCCACCCTTTAAACCGGGCGATCATCGACCTGGAAAGGAACATCGTCGTCGCCGGCCACGGCATCCTGCAGCCGCGTGTCGGAGTGAGCGTGCAAAGCACCGCGCGCTCGCGGCTGGCAAACATCTATTCGGGAGAAACCGGATTCGACATCTACACTCGGGCAGTTTCCGATGTCTATCAGGACCTGTACGGCGAAGGCATCTTTGCGGGGAAGGGAATCTATGAGGTTGACACCGTACGGCAAGTGCTTGATCGCCGGTTCCCGCGCAACGCACTGCTGAGTCACGATCTCATCGAAGGCGCCTACGCGCGGGCGGGCTTGGCGAGCGACATCGAGGTAATTGAAAGCTACCCTTCCCACTACAGCGCTTACAACCGTCGTAAGCATCGCTGGTTGCGGGGCGACTGGCAGATTGCCGGATGGCTGCTGCCGCGCGTTCCAGATGAGTCAGGACGCCGCGTTCCCAACCCCATCTCGATCGCGGCCCAGTGGAAGATCCTGGACAATCTCCGTCGCAGCCTGGTTGAACCCGCCACCTTATTATTGTTCGTGCTCGGGTGGGTCGTGCTGCCCGGCGCTCCCGTCTATTGGACGCTAGCGACCATCGGCATTTTGATTGTGCCCACCTGGTGCCAGTTTGTGTTTGAGTTGATTCGCGCTGCGGTGAAACGCAAATCAGTGATCGCTCGCGATGCTGTGGCCGCATTTTTTGCGGCGAACGTCAACGTTTTTCTGACTCTTACATTCCTCGCACACCAGATGTTACTTTCCCTGGATGCGGTAGTGCGCACGCTGGTTCGACGCATGGTCACGCGCCAGCGGCTTTTGCAATGGGAAACCGCCGCGGAAGCGGAAATTGGCGGTTACAAGGAAACACCACTCGACAGCTATTTGAATTGGACCGCCGCGCTTGCATTGGCATTAGGGCTCCTGGTGTGGTTTGTGCGTCCCAGTGCGCTTCCCGCGGCGCTGCCAATCCTGTTGCTATGGGCGTCCAGTAAACTGCTGTCACGATGGCTGAACCGGCCGCCGCGGCCTTTGCGCGGCGAAGTGCCCGAAGAGGATGAACTCCTGCTTCGCCGTGCTGCGCTCCGCACCTGGCGATATTTCGCGGAGTTCAGCACCGAAGAACACAACTGGCTGGTCCCGGACAATGTGCAGGAGGAACCTCCTTCCATTGCCGCTCGAATTTCGCCCACAAACCTCGGTTTCCTTCTTAACGCCCGTCAGGTCGCATGCGAGTTTGGCTATCTGACAATCCCCGAGTTTGCGCAACAGACGCTTCGCACTCTGGCTACCATGTCGAAGCTGCGGCGGTATCGCGGGCACCTGCTCAACTGGTATGACACTAAGTCTCTGGAGCCCCTCGCGCCTGAACTCGTCTCTTCTGTCGACAGCGGCAATTTGCTGGCTTCACTGTGGACTCTTCAGCAGGGCTGTTTGGATCTTCTGACTCGCCCAGTGATGCACAGCTGTATGTCCGACGGTTTTCTGGATCATCTTCGCATTCTGGTTGATCTGCACGCTTTGCCAGGAAAGAGCCTCTCGTCCTTTCATCGGGCGACCAAGAAAAAGAAGTGGCTGCAATGCCTTTTGAATATCCCTGAAGAATTTATCGAGGAGGTCCGTCAAAAGCCGGCTCCGTCCAAGCATGTGAAAGACGCGCAGTGGTTCTCAAATGAAGCGCGCTCGCGGCTGGAGAAGGTTGAGATGACGGTCCGTTCCTACGCTCCGTGGCTGCTGCCGGAGTTTGCTTCGTTGTGGGATGACCCGGCTATCAACGTGACGTCTGCAAGGGAGCTCCCCACGCTTGAACGAATGCCCGAGTTTATCGACGCTCTTGCTGTTCGTCTGCGGTTCGTCGCTTCGACGTGCGCCGGAGAGCAGAATCCTTTGTTCCAGCGTCTCCAGGCATTGCTTCCAGAGGCGCGCTCCAATGCGCTGCGCCTGATAAGAGATCTGCGAGCGATCGCGAGTACCGCGGGCAATCTTACCAATGAGATGGATTTCCGCTTTCTCCTGAACCAACGCAAGCTGCTGTCGGTCGGATTCGATGTCACCACCCAGCAAGTGCATTCCGCCTGCTACGACTTGCTTGCCACCGAATCGCGCACGGCTGTATTCACGGCGATTGCCAAGGAGGATATACGCCAGGAGAGCTGGTTTCTACTTGGCCGCACGCATACTCTCGATCAGGGGCGTCCTGTCCTGCTTTCATGGACCGGCACCATGTTTGAGTACTTGATGCCGCTTATCTGGATGCGTACCTACCCGAATACGCTTCTGGAACGCTCAGCCAGCGCGGCTGTGCGGTCGCAACAGGCGTACGCGTTGAGCCGGCATATCCCGTGGGGCATCTCAGAATCGGCTTACTTCAGAATGGATGAGGCCGGAAATTATCAATACTATGCGTTTGGTATTCCTCATCTCGCACTTGGCAAACATGAACTGAATGCGATTGTTGTCTCCCCGTATTCGACGTTTCTGGCCCTGCACACCTGCGCTTCGGACGCCCTGGAAAATTTGCATAGAATGTATCGCGACGGATGGATGGGAGCATATGGGTTTTATGAAGCTGCGGATTTTTCCAACCACCGTTCGTGGCGGCATCGCTATCAACTCGTGCGCTGTTGGATGGCTCACCATCAGGGCATGAGTTTACTTTCTATCGCCAATTTCCTTCGCGACGGCGTCGTGCAGCGCTGGTTCCACAGCGAGCCGCGGGTGCAAGCGACGGAGTTGCTGCTGCATGAGAAGCCGGTTGCCCACGTCCGCGCGACCCGTGCAGGCTACGGAGTCAGTGCCGCATGAAACCAGCCGGGAGAGCTGGAGCTCAACATTCAATTAGGTGGCCTGTAGCCTGATTTCGTCCTGCTAAGAAAGCGCGTGATGCGAAATTATTATGCAGTCCAGACATTCGTCCTGTTCATCGGAACGCTTGTTCAGAGCGTGCCTGCGATGAATGCTCAGGTCAATCCGAAACGTGACGTCATCGTCGTGGACGCGAACGCTCCCGCGCATCCCTTCCCGCACTTTTGGGAGAAGATGTTCGGTTCCGGGCGCGCAGTGCTCACTTTGCGTGATAGCTACCGACGCGACTTGCGCGAGGTAAAGCAAGCCACAGACTTTGAATACGTCCGCTTCCACGCCATTTTTCACGATGAGGTAGGCCTCTATGATGAGGACAGCCAGGGGGATCCACTCTACAATTTCTCCTACGTCGACCAGATCTATGATGGTCTGCTTGCCAACGGCGTGAAGCCGTTCGTTGAGTTGAGCTTCATGCCGCGAAAGCTGGCCGCTCAGAACAACCTGCACAGCTTTTGGTACAAGCCGAGCGTTTCTCCTCCAAAGGATTGGGCTAAGTGGGCCGGCCTTGTTTCCGTGTTTACAAAACATCTTGTCGACAGGTACGGCATCGACGAGGTTGCGCAATGGTATTTTGAAGTGTGGAACGAACCGAATCTCGATTTTTGGGCCGGGGAACCCAAGCAGGCAAGCTACTGGGAACTTTACGATCATGCCGCGTGCGCAATCAAGAGCGTGAACCCGCGGCTTCGAGTAGGAGGACCTGCGACCGCACAAGCCGCATGGGTGGATGCTTTTATCAAACATTGCGTCGACAATAATGTTCCGGTCGACTTCGTCTCAACTCATGTCTATGGCGACGATCTGGCTCGGGATGTCTTCGGGACCGATGAGGTCATTCCACGCGACAAAATGGTTTGTCGCGCAGTCGATAAAGTTCACAATCAAATCGAAGCTTCAAGCATGCCGCGCTTGCCTTTGATCTGGAGCGAGTTTAACGCCACTTACAAAAACATGCCCGAGGTTACGGACTCGACTTATATGGGGCCTTGGCTGGCCGACACCATCCGTCAGTGTGATGGCCTGGTCAGCATGATGTCGTATTGGACTTTCTCCGACGTGTTCGAAGAGCAAGGCGTGGTGAAAACGCCTTTCTACGGCGGTTACGGACTGATCGCCGCGGGCGGCATTCCAAAGCCGGCTTACAACGCTTTCAAGCTGCTGCACAAGCTCGGAGATCAGCGCATTGCGCTCGATTCCGATTCCGCCCTACTTACTCGCAGGCGCGATGGCGCCTTGGTGCTTGCGGTGTGGAATTACGCTCCGCCCGGCCAGTCGGGTTCGCCGAGGACCGTCACTCTGCAGCTAAAGAATACGAAACTACGGCGAGCTACTATCGCACTGTTGGATCGCGAACACGGCGACTACCATTCCGCCTACGAAAAGATGGGTTCACCCCAATATCCCACGCAGGCCCAAATCCGGGAGCTGCGCAAGGCCACTGAACTCCCCGACCCGGAGACTCGCGGCCTGAAGAATAATGAGTTGACCATCGCGCTGCCCGCGCAGAGCTTGGCAGTCATAGAACTGAAGTAACGGAAGCTGTCACTCCCCGAAGAAGCATGAACCGCGGCCACTATTCTGTGGGCTTTGTTTCCGAGGCATGGGAGGGTTTGAATCCAGCGCGCTCCATGCCGCGCAGCGCCTCCGGATTCTTCATGAACGTTTCCCAAACAAATCCAGTACGCGCGTTTTCTGCCATCAGCATGGTGATCCCCGTGTCGATGCCAATCACATCCGTGTCATACCAGTTTTTCAGCGGATTGAGCGCATTCACGAATCCGTATCGGCTCCATGTAGCTCCGTAATGATTCCTGATGTTTTGCAGGACGCGCATCACAGGCTGCGGCAAGAAGGGCAGGGAACCCGCCGAAGCGCTCGGAACAACGGTTCCATCAATCGGTCCCATCGACGGCGGCCCTCCCCAAATCACGTAGCCCTTCTGCGAATCCGAAGCCGTAATACCCCACAGATCGTCGCTGTAATCCGGAAACTGCTTTGCCAGTTCCAAACAGAATCGGCGATGGACATCGGTGGCAATCATCGAGTTATGAAAATAGTCCGCATACTTGTCGCGTTTGCCGCGGAAATCAAACCAGGCCTGAGAGTATTGATGGACGAATAGAGGCGCGAACGAACCGATGTACCGAAGGCCATCATATTCAAACGTGCTTCGCTTCCAGGCATTCCAGGTTTCAACCCGCAAGGGATAAGCAGCAGAGCCGAGTCCCAGCAGGTACATCATCATCAGCTCGCTGTAGTTGTCCCATCGGTACGGCAGGAAACCAATTTCGGGGGTCCATCCGTGCGGCAATAATGACGTGTCCTCCGAAAGCCAGGTCCAATCCACGCGATTAAAAATCTCGTACGCCAACAGACTGATTTCCGAATGCTGGAAGTGTTGCCGGCAGGTAAGGATCCCACAAAGCAAAATGGCTGTGTCGACGGATGACACTTCGGAATCCCAGACTCTCTCGCCAGTGTTGATATTGGCGAAGTGGTAGAAAAATCCTCGATGCGTCGGCAACTTTTTCCATAAGAAGCGCAAACTGGCTACGACGCGCTCGCGTGCCTCCGCCAAAGACACATAGCCACGCTTCTGTCCGATGCAGAGTGCGGTCAGCCCAAAGCCAGTTGCCGCGATGCTCGCCACAACCCCGGTGTCATTGGTGCGCACGTTGCATCGATCCTTCACCATGCCGGTTTGCGGGTTGGCTTGTTCCCAGAAAAAAAGAAAATTTGCTTTCTCCAGTTCCTCCAGGAGTTGGTCGTCGGCCTGCGAAATATATGTTTGGGTTGGGGCGCTTGCTGGCTTAGGGTGTTGTTCCGGCGATGCAGCGAGAAGGGACGAAACACCCCACGTGAAGGGCAGGCAGACGCCCAGCCTGGACAACTGCTTCAGCAGATCCCGGCGGGATAGACCCTCAAGTCCGAGATCGTTCTCGCGATTCACGTACACTCAGTGAATTTTAGACGATTTCAGGCCCAGCGTCAGATGAAGGAACCGCAAGTAGCAAAAAGAATCCGGATCCCGGCAATCTAGGGTTCGCGGAATCTTGCATCCAACTAGTTCACAACACGATTGTCATAGAATATTGAACTACGGTGACAGGATGACCCGAGGACGGAAGATTGCCATTTGGGCTGTTGTCGTTGCAATTCTCGTCGGTGCGCTCGCTGCGATCCTGATTGCGATTCACAGGGCGCAACCCATAACCATTAAGGGAGCGGTCCTGAGTCAGGACGCCGATCCGCAGAAGCAATTGCCCATCGCCGACGTTGAAATCGTAGGCACGGACGGTTCGACGGTCAGCAGTTGCAAGTCTGATTCGTCAGGTTTCTTCAGTCTGACCCTGCGCCGGGGACTCAGGCGGCGTCAGGCCGTCACCTTGCGATTCCGGCATCCGGGTTACCAACCCCTCGACCTCAATGAATATGTTGGAGACAAAATATACCTCGCTCGTATGGTGCCTGTCTCTCATAGAACCCCGGTGACATCCGATCACCCCGAAGTCACGGTTTCCAACGTTCGAGTACGGTACTCCGTAAAAGCCACCACCGAGGCTGATGTCGGCAGCGCCGTGAAAACATTCCAGGTTGCGAACGTCGGCAACGTGGCCTGCAAAGGCCGCCATCCGTGCTCGCCCGACGGAAAGTGGAAGGCCGCCTTGAGCTCTACGTCGTTGGACGCGGGAGAAGGAAACGAATTTCGCAATGCCAGAGTTTCCTGCATCGCGGGACCGTGTCCCTTCACAAGAGTTGAGTTTGAAGACCTGTCGCGCGGCGGCCGGACGGTGAACGTGTCGGTGCGGGATTGGTCGGACACAACTACCTTCCTGGTGGAGGCCGAGGTGGTCCACCCTATGGTCAGCGATATTGTGCGCGAGTCGTATCCCGTGATTTTCGGTCAGGCGCTGAATTTCAGTTTGCCGGCCTCAGCGGAGGGCCCAAGTATCGAAGCTGAGATCAACGGAGACTCGATTGTTTTCCCGCTGGGGCCAGATCTCTTCCTAAGCTGGGCTGATTGCCACGTCAGAGTTGAGAAGGATCAATCAAAAGCCTATCGCTGCGAACTCAAGTCCGGTTATCGGTTTCGATAAGTGATTCTGTGCCTTGGGCTCAAGGTTTATGTCAAAAGAGTCCATCCGTCTGGCTAGTGGCTGGTGGCTCCGCTGTTATTGCTGACTATCAGACTAGAGACGTTCACAGGCTCGAAGTCACCCAAGGTGAGACTTGTAAGGCACGCAAGATCGTTATCGTTCCAGCGGGCGTCGGGTGTCCCGATGAGGCCTCCGCTGTCTCCGTTGTCGGCTAGAATAATTCCATAGTTTCGGAACGCCGTGATGATAATCGCCGCTTGCGGACTCGTGGAGGCGCAAGATGGAGTCGCGACGGAAGCCTTGAGTCGATAGATCTCGCCAGCGGGGCCGGACATGGTGCAACTTGCGGGGGGAGTAGATTGCGAGATTTCCGATTCCGTCGGAATGGAGCCACCTCCGGAAGCCGTGCAACTCCCCACGCCCGCAGTTTGCGTAGCCGGCCAGACCCAGTAGTTCAACATATGATTGAGCGTGAATCGAATGGGATGCTGAATGGTACCTTTCGGTGCGCTGGGCGTGCCGCTGCCGATTACCTCGTCGGCATTGGCGAGCAGCGGCGCCACTGGAAGTCCGGCGGCATCGGATGTTCCATTCCCCTGCGGTGTCAGGTTATTCGAAGACGCGTTGGGCCAAAGCGCGTTCGAGGAGTCGGTCCAGGGTCCGCCTTCATAAATCCCCTGCCACATTTCGTAAAGCGCCGGGTTCTTTCCCCCGCCTGCTTCTACGTAGACCAAAACGTGTCGATCTCCCTGCGAGTTGCTCGTGCCTTCCACCGGAGCATTCGCTGGAATTGGAGCAGACGTAAAGTAGGACTGATATAAGGTGGTCGTGATCGCCACGTCCGCCTGGTTGTAAGGAACTTCAATGGCCGGGATTCCATTTGGAAATGGAGCATTCGAATTGTTCCCGAAGAATGGCTTGACTGTGGCCGGCAAATAGCCGCTGTACATCGGCGCCGCCGGGGACGTATCGATGGGCAGACTGGTCGTGGCTGCGTCCACTCGATGGTGAAAAATAGAAGTCGACGGAAAAATGTTCGCCAGAAACGCATTATTGCCGTTGATCGCGATGCTGATGTTCTGCGTCGCCTGGGTATTTGTCGAATCCGTAACCACAAAGACGGGCGCGTAGGTGCCTTGACCGCCGATCAGTGAACTGCTGAGGTTCCCCGTGCTCGCGTTGAGAGACATCCCCTCAGGCAACGGAGGAAAGTTGGAATTCGTGCTCACGGAATAGGTGTAAGGCGGAAACCCGCCGTTAGCCACGATTTCGCAGCCGCCATACGCCGCCCCTTGTGTTCCGCTCGGACACGAGGTGGTCGTGATCGTCAACGCCCCACCGGCAGCTCCCACGCTGACCTTTGCAGTGGATGTGGCCGACCCAGAGGCATTGGTAGCGGTCAGCGTGTAGGTGGTCGTCGCCGTCGGACTCACGCTCGTCGATCCGCTCGCGGAAGCAGACGTGAATGTTCCCGGCGTGATCGCAATACTCGTCGCTCCCGCTGCCACCCAACTCAGTGTGGTGCTTGCGCCTGAGTTGATGCTGGTCGGACTTGCCGTAAAGGAAGTGATCGCGGGCCCGGAACCTTTTGCAGATGATGAGCTCGACGAACTTGTGCCGCAACCCAGCAGCGCTACACCAGCGAACAGAATCAGGACCAGCGTGTAAACACGCAGTCCTGAAGAATTGATCCCCCGGGAGCTAATCGCATTTCTGCAAAACCAGTCACTTGTGCTCATGCATAATCCCTTCGTTGCCGTACGGGATCGTTACAACGCACTGATTCCCAGCAAATTCAGTCTATTGGCCCCGCCGTCGCAGGTGTAGCTATCCGTGGTCGTAGCCCCTTGGACCAGCGGCGGAGTGCCGCTTGCCCAATGTTGAAAGCGACGGATGTGTTTGTGCTCATGGATTCTTCGTTGCTGAATTGGGCAAGATCGAAGGTGGGAGCGCTGTCAAGTCCAGATTGTGCATCACCACGATTTGCCACTGTTCGGAATTCTTCTCCATTGTGAAACTCAACAAACCCCGACGATCGGGCCGTGGATTTCCTTGCGCATCCGTCGCGCCCGTCATTTCCCAATGGACATCCACGGCCGCTACATCGGGACGGATGAACCGGGTTTTGATGGCTGAGTAGCTCTGGTGACTGTTCTTAAAGATGCTCGCGAACATCGGCGCGTGGAACTCTTCAATTTTCGATCGTCCGCTCGCGCCTTCGCCCCTCACATTGGTGAAGTCGGCGTCCTCGGCGAACACTGCCGCAAACGCCTTCGCATCATGCCGGTTCCACGCGTCCACGAACCGGTCGATCACCGCTACGATTGCTGGTTGGTCGGTTTCGCCTTTTGTCTGGCCTCGCGCGGTCAAAGGTAATGCTAGAGCAATCGTCAGGCCGGTCAGTAGAAGGTTCCAGTTGAAAGATGTGTCTCTCATAGTGTCCTCCGATTTTGTAGCGGCTCGCCGCCTTGCTGATTGTTGAAGAGCGAGAAAGTCATGCTGACCACTCCGCCAAGCATATTGCCACCGTTGTCGGTGGCGACATTGGATGTCTGCATCAGCGCGGAACTTAGGAAGATGCGGAGCCGCTGCTCGCAGTCTACGCGGCTATGGAAAGAGCCCGCGACAGGAATCCGATGACGATGCAACCGATTTCGAAGCCTCATCGAGATATCTCCTTATGAAAGTTTGGAGCCGGCCATCTGACCAAAATTGGGACCTCAGGGACCAACAACGCTGGTCAGCTTGTTGTTTATGCCCATGACCACGCATACGACCTGCCCAGTGCCCGTGCCCAGCGGCGAACACGCGGGAGTGCCGATCCCGGCTCCGCCGACCAAGGTCCAGCCCGACCATCCAGAGCCGTTGAAAACGTCGGAAAAAAGGGCGCTGTTGTAGGCGACGCCGACACCGTACACTGCGCAGACCAGCTCGCCCGCGGCCTGTGATGTACAACCGGCGTTCTCGCTCACCTCTCCACCCAAACCACCTCCGTAGCCGCTCCAGTCGTTCAGATTCCAACCGCCTCCGTCAAAACGGGTACCGAAAATCCCCAGGCTCGCGGCACCTTGCACGAAGCAAGCAACATTCCCGTCCGAGTTCATGGATGTGCAATCGGGCTCGCCGCCAGCAACTCCGACGATATTGAGGAATCCTTCCCAGGCACCAGCGGCGTAGCGATTGACCAGCGTGGCGTAACCGGTCGTATACACCATACAAATCACGCCGTTGTTGTTGTCGGTAGTGCAGCTTGGCGCAGAGGTGGCAGGGGTCGTAAGTTTGGCGAATGTGCTCCAGTCCGTACCGTTGTAGACGGACCATGCGAGACCGCCGGAAGCACTTCGGGCAGCGCACAGCACTTTCCCTGTCGTGTACTGCGCACAACTTGGCGCCGAATACAGCGCCCCCGTCACCTTGGTTGGGTTGCTCCATACCCCGCTGCTGAAGACCGTTACCTGGAGGTCGCCATTGGTTGCAGTTGCTGCGCAGTACACCTTGCCGGCTCCATCGTTCGTGCAGCTTGGATCGGAGCTGACGGTCCCGGGCAGGATCTTCCACGTTCCCCAGGCTGTCCCGTTGAATTCATTGACCATGATGGCGGACTTGCTGCTCCGCACCGCGCAGGCTACGTGTGCGGTCGAGACAGGAGCGCAAGATGGATTGCCGATCCCAGTGGCATTTCCGGTCGAAATGAAATTACCCCAAGACCCCCATGCCAATGGAGACAATCCCAGCAGAGTAAATAAACCGATCTTCGCGATACGCATCATCATTCTGGATTTCATGTTCTCTCCTCTTTTGTTCGCTCCCGGAAAATGAGGGCGTGTGTTTTTCTGTCTTACTTAAATAGGCGCAAACCACGGGCCGGAACTATCACGTTGAGAAACAAATTTAAATGCGACCCCCGTAATGCGGCAGGCTCAACAGGCGATTACGGGGGCAGGGTTGGGAAATGTTACTTAGTCGCGGTTTGGGCGTCTTCGTCCGCGCTGTCCACGCGCATGCCACTGCTGCCTATGTTCGCTGGCACGTTATTGCCTCCCATATTTAGGACGGACACAACGGTGCGAAACTCGCGTCCCTGGTTTACAACAACGAGTTCCAGGTCAATCCACCCGCCGCTCTTGTAGTTAATCCTGGCGTTCCCGGTGCAGTCGGAGTTGACCTTATAAGTGCCGGTCTCGCCCGTCTGAAATTTGGAAGACTGGTTAGTGCCGTCGATCACGACAAAATCTACCTGCGTGAACTTTCCATTTCCGTCGAAATTGGTCATCGCGACTCCGTTTTGCGGCAGTACGACGCCGTTCCCGGGCAGAATCTGGCCGGAGATGGTTTGGCCATACTGGCCTTTGAGCGACGCATTCGAGCACGCTGCCGCCTGCGCCGGGGATGCTGCCACGAGTGTCAAGCAGGCTACCGCTGCCGCTAATGTTGCTTTGCAGAGCGTTCCTTTACAGAATCCGGTTTTCATTTTCTTGCCTTTTCGAAGATTAATTTTCTGGGCCATCAGACCTCAGTTGTTCGTTCGAGTGGCAGATTGACGTAACTCAGCGAAGTTGGCAATGGCGTGTACCTGACGATTCGCTTACTTCTTCGTTACTCCGCAAGCTGCTGAAACACAGTTGTTTGTCGCTGCCGGACGGAGTCCCTGTAGAATGTTTTCTCCTTATATAGGTGGTGGCGACATGCCCGCGGACGTGGTGAAATTCGGGGATGGCATTGAACTCGACCGCAACGCCTACGAACTGCGCCGCGCCGGCCGGGCTTTAAAACTTGAGAGAATCCCGCTCGATATTTTGCTGCTGCTGGTCGAGCGCGGAGGAGGCCTCGTATCCCGAGAAGACATTGTCGCGAAGATCTGGGGTAAGGACGTTTTCCTGGATACCGATAACAGCATCAACTCCGCAATCCGTAAGATTCGGCAGGTTTTGAAGGATGATCCAGAAAACCCAGTCTTTGTACAAACGGTCACTGGGAAAGGGTATCGATTCATCGCAACGGTGACGGAGAACGGCGTGCCGGGTAGACAGCAGGAGGACGTTCGCAAGTTCGCGGTTAACACTCCAGTACTCGAACCCGATCCAGGCATTTCCCCTGGCCGAGTTGAGAAACCACTCCAACTGAGCAACGCTGAACTCGATGGAGTTCCATCAACATTCTTTTCTTGGAAGTTGAGATGGATGTTCCTTTTGGCCTCGCTCGTTTTGCTTCTGGCCGCCGGTGCTTATGTGATGCACGTGCGGGCGCGGTCAAACTTCACCGCTGCGCAACGCCGAGTGATGCTGGCGGTGCTACCCTTTGCCAACCTGAGCAACGACCCGGAGCAGGAGTATTTTAGCGACGGATTAACGGAAGAGACCATTACAGATTTAGGCGAACTCAACCCGGAACGGTTGAGCGTGATCGCGCGGACGTCGTCCTCGTCCTACAAACACACCAACAAGACAATCGCGCAAATCGGGCATGAATTGGGAGTGGATTACGTTCTAGAGGGTAGCGTCCGGCGGGAGGGTGGGAGCGCTCGCATCAGCGCCCAACTGATTCGGGTCAAGGACCAAGTGCATCTGTGGGCCCACAACTATGACCGCGAAACCGGTGGACTTCTCGCGCTGCAGAACGAACTGGGTAAGGCGATCGCTCAGCAGGTTCAGGTGAAACTCGCCCCGCCTTATGCCGGCCGGTCGACCAATAAGTACGCCCCAAATCCCGAGGCTTACGAGCTCTACCTCAAAGGGCGTTTTTATCTGAACCAGCGGACCTTCCCGGAGATCGATAAGAGCACGGAATATTTTCAACGCGCCATCGAGAAAGATCCCGGTTTTGCGTTGGGCTATGCAGGGCTTGCCGATTCCTACGTGGCGAACGCGATTCGATCCCCGCAGGACTTCTACCCAAAGGCCAAGGCAGCGGATTCCAGGGCACTAGAGCTGGACGACGACCTCGCCGAAGCCCACGCGACATTGGGAGCGGAAAAAGCAGACTTCGAATATGACTGGCAAGGTGCCGAGCAGGAGTTCAAGCGAGCGATCGAACTCAACCCGAACTATGCGGAGGCGCACTTTCGCTATGCGTGGGCTTACTTAACGCCGCTCGGCAGATCAGAACAAGCCATCGCCGAAATGAAGACGGCATTGCAGCTTGATCCCTTCTCCAGAATCTACAATACCGTTTTTGGGCTGACATATTTCTATGCCCGGAAATATGGCCTGGCGGAGGAACAATTCAAAAGGGCGATCGAATTAAATCCTGACTTCTTCGTCACCCACTACCACTTTGCTTGGCTGTACTCCCAAGTCGGACAGTATCCGAATGCCATCAGCGAGATCACGAAGGGACGGTTCCTTGCAGGCGACCATCGCGTGAAAATTGCCGCGTCTGAGGAGATCGCGCTCAGAAAGGCATTCGCAGCAGAAGGAGCCAGGGGATTCTGGCAGCAAATGCAGAAGGAAACGGTGAAACTCGATACCGAAATCGGAGAGTTTGACCTCCCGCAAGTTTATGCCCGGCTCGGAGAAAGCGAAAAAGCGTTGGCAGAACTAGAGAGCAACTATGAAGAACGGAGACCTCTTGGAACGCTTTTGAATGTCGATCCTGCTTTTGATTCGCTGCGATCGGACAAGCGATTCGGGGATCTCGTCCGGCGGATGGGGCTGACGCCGAACGCCAAGGGCGAGTAGAAAACAGAAGCCGATGGCATTTCCTGTCGACATGAAAGTTCCCCAAGACCCTTTTTCATCCGGAGGTTTTGGCCAGATCGCAAACACAAGCGGCCTTCTTACCGTCTCAAGCAGTTGCAGACCCCACTCCAATAGATCCAGCCGCAAAATAAACGAAATTCAGTAAAATGCTCAATAATCTACCCAACGTTGTCAGAGCTCAATGTGCCGCTATAGAATGGAGCGCCGCGATTCGGTAATACTGGAAACAGGAACCATATTTTCTACTCAAGTCTCCTGCGTGAATGACAGCGTGGAGTGTCGTTTCAGGGATGACAATTGCACGGCGATTTTGATGGCCACGCTACAACTTCCACACTAGGTTCGCGCCCCATGTCCCAGTCCCCAAACCCAGCCGCACCGCAACAGGTGGCGCCTCTGCTTGCGTTGGCCACTCAGTTTCTCAGGGCCGGGAGGCCAGCCGATGCGATCACGCCGTTGCGCGATGCGGCGCTGCTACAGCCGTCCAATGCCATCATCCAGCACGATCTTGGCCTCGCCTGCCTCGAAGTCGACCGCATACCCGATGCCATCGTGGCATTGCAGCAGGCCGTCGCCAGCAACCCGCGTTACGTCGATGCATATTTCCGCCTGGGAATCGCCCTTGAGAAGTTTGGCAACATCGGCGGGGCGCTCGCAGCGTACGACCGCGCCACTCAGCTGCTGCCATCCCTGACCGAGGCATGGTTCCGCGCCGGCGCCCTGGTTTACACGCTGGGCCATGTCGGCGAGGCGATCGGCTGTTTCCGGCGCGCGGCGGCAACCGGAGGTAGGTCCAGCTTCGGCCGCCTTGGCAAGGCGCGGGCGCTGGTGATCGAGGATCGCAATCAGGAAGCTGAACAGGTATTGCGCGAGATGCTGGTGGCCGATCCGAGGAACGCCATGGCGTATGATCTGCTGGGCAGCGTACTCTCCGAGTTTGGCCGCTTCGAGGAGGCCCGTGCGTGCTTCGAGCGGACGGTCGCGATCGCGCCGCTGCTGGCGGGAAGCTACTACGATCTGGTCCGGTGCCGCCCGGTCACGAGCGGTGACAAGGATCTACTGCAAGAGATGCAGTCCGCCTTTGCCACGCCGGGACTGGAATTGGGCCAACGCCAGCGGCTTCACCTCGCGATTGGCAAGGCGGCGGAGGACCTTGGCGATCACGCTCTGGCCATGCACCATTTCGACGCCGCGGACGCCGTGCGCCGCGGCGCTGCGTCGTTCGACTCGGCCGCGTTCTCCATCGAGATCGACCAACTGATTGCCCGCTGCACACCGGAATTCATCGCGCGGGCGCCCGAACTCGGCAGCCGCGATGCGACGCCGGTGCTGATCATCGGCATGCCGCGGTCCGGCACAACTCTCGTCGAGCAGATCGTCTCCATGCATC
>Ga0209415_10000346_pt1 | contig 84742 bp, 81 predicted proteins | sample PeaSoiSIISIP2007_FD_187696 | JGI IMG/M metagenome (GOLD analysis project Ga0209415, IMG submission 187696) | Peat soil microbial communities from Weissenstadt, Germany - SII-SIP-2007 (SPAdes) (version 2) | ecosystem: Environmental > Terrestrial > Soil > Wetlands > Peat | place: Germany... | reverse complement strand
CAGCCGGGCGGATGGTACTTCGAGTTCAACAACGAGTTTTATCCCGATGTCGATGACAGCGCGATGGTTTGCCTGGGGCTCAGTCGAGTCGAGCATCCTAACGGGCGGTATCAGCGGGAATCGGTGCAACGCGCGATCGATTGGATTTTCTCGATGCAGTGCCGCAATGGCGGTTGGGCTTCGTTCGACAAAGACAACGACCGCATGGTGTTCGAGCACATTCCTTTTGCCGACCACAATGCCATGCTCGATCCGCCGACCGTCGATATTACCGGGCGCATCCTGGAAATGCTGGCGACTTATGGCTACGACCAGAACCACCCGGTGGTGAAGCGGGCGATCAAGTTCCTGCGCGACGAGCAGGAATCGGATGGATCCTGGTTTGGGCGCTGGGGCGTGAACTACATCTACGGCACCGCTCTGGTGCTGCGTGGCTTAGAGGCCATGGGGATCGACGAGCATGAGCCTTACATTCAGCAGGCGGCGGAGTGGCTGCGCATGGTACAGAATTCCGACGGTGGCTGGGGGGAGACTTGCGGGTCCTACGACGACCCTAATATCAAAGGGGTCGGCGCGAGCACGGCTTCGCAGACGGCGTGGGCGGTGATGGGGTTGCTGGCCGCTGGCGATACGCGGAGCGATTGTGTGGCTCGCGGCATCGCCTATTTGCTGCGAACCCAGAACCGGGATGGGTCGTGGGGCGAGGCGCATTATACCGGGACCGGATTTCCGCGAGTGTTTTACTTGAACTATCACCTGTATAGGCAATATTTCCCGATGATTGCGCTGACGACCTTCGCCAAGGTAATGGCTGCGGGTGCGCAGGGCGGGTCGCGGTCGGCGCAAGCAAGCGCTTAAGGCGCCGTAGAGACGTAGCTAGCTACGTCTCTACAGTTAGGAAGAAGCAAGAAATGGCAGTCCCAATCTCACAGATGTGGACGACGGCGACTTACGTCCTGGGGCAGAAGCTCAAGGGGCGCAAGCAGTATCCGCTGGTGCTGATGCTGGAGCCCTTGTTCCGCTGCAATCTGGCTTGCGCGGGCTGCGGCAAGATTCAATATCCCGCGCACGTGCTGAAGTCACAGTTGACCCCCGAGGAATGCTTCCGTGCAGTGGAGGAATGCGGCGCGCCCACGGTCTCGATCCCCGGCGGCGAACCGCTGCTGCATCCGCAGATTGGCGAGATCGTCGATGGGCTGGTGGCACGGAAGAAGTACATTTATCTCTGCACGAATGCGCTCCTGCTTAAAGAAAAACTTCATCTGTTCATGCCGAGCAAGTATCTGACTTTTTCCGTGCATATGGATGGGCAGCGCGAGCATCATGACTTCTCGGTTTGCCTGGAAGGCGGGTACGCGAAGGCAATCGAGGGAATCAAAGCCGCACTGGCTGGCGGCTTCCGCGTCACGACGAACACCACGCTGTTCGACGGAGCTGACCCCAAGAGCGTGCGCGCTTTCTTCGACGAAATGATGGAACTGGGCGTCGAGGGCATGATGCTTTCGCCGGGATACTCCTACGAAAAGGCGCCGGACCAGAGCCATTTTCTGGGGCGCGCCCGCACGCGGCGGTTGTTCCGCGGCATGCTTTCCAATCGCGACAAGAAATGGCGCTTCAATCAGTCGGCGTTGTTTCTTGAATTCCTTATGGGAAAGCGCGAATACGCCTGCACGCCCTGGGGCATGCCGACCTTCAACGTCTTTGGATGGCAGAAGCCCTGTTATCTGCTACAAGACGGTTACGCGGACACATTTCAGGAATTGATTGAATCGACCGACTGGGAGAATTACGGGACGGAGTCGGGCAATCCTAAGTGCGCGAACTGCATGGTGCATAGCGGGTATGAGGCTTCCGCAGTCAACGATCTGTTTGGTTCCCTGGGCGGCATGTGGCAGGAGGTGAAGGCGCGCATGTTTGGCGGATATGAAGATGCTTCTGCGCTGCGCTTGCTGGATGAGCCCGATAAGCCGGTCAACGCGTTCAGTCCGCTAATTCAGATTGCCGCGCCAGTGGCTGAGGAGACACGGGTTTGAGCGGACGGGAATCTGGGCACGTACCCGCACCTTCCCTGGACCCGGACTCGCTGGAAGTTGCGCCGGGGGCGGCTCACGAGAAGCTGGAAGGCTCGGTTCCGTCGTTGGCGAACGAAGAAGACCTGCGCAGAGCCCTGGAGCAGGCGTTCGACTATCGCGGTGACGTTTCGATCACCCGCAAAGATGGCGGCAAAATCGAAGGCTACGTTTTTGATCGCGGAGTCGATCATAAGAGCAGAACCGGCCTGGCGGCCAGCTTCGTGCGCGTGCTGCCGAAAGACGGATCTCCCAAGATAAAGATTTCCTACGCCGAGATTGCCGCCCTGGCTTTCACCGGGCGCGACATGGCCGCGGGCAAGAGCTGGGAAAACTGGGTGCGGAATTATTGGGAGCGCAAGGCGGCGGGAGAAAAGGGTATTTCGCTAGAGCCGGAGAAGCTGGAGTAGCAGCATTTAGCTCTCGGCAACCGCGTTTGTCATTCCGAAGCGCGGCAGTATCGCGCGAGGAATCTGCTTTTGCGTCGGCAAGAAGCAGATTCCTCGCCGATGAACCCGGCTCGGAATGACAATGGTATGAGTGATCGGGTTAGGAAGTATATGACCAGCGTTGAACTGCTATCGGGTTTTAAGCTGATGGCTGATGGCTGAGAGCTGACGGCTAAATGCTAGCTTTCGTCACAGGCGCGACCGGGTTCGTGGGCAGCCATGTAGCCCGGGTTCTGGCCGAGCGGGGCGCCGATCTGCGGCTGCTGGTCCGCGCCAGCAGCAACCCCAAGAACATCGAGGCGCTCCAGGCAGATCGGGTGGTGGGCGATTTGCGCGATCCGGCGTCGCTGGAAGCGGCGATGGCGGGATGCGACGTCGTTTTTCACGTCGCCGCCGACTACCGACTGTGGGTGCGCGATCCGGAGCAGATGTATCGTTCGAACGTCGACGGGACGCGGGCGGTGCTCGAGGCGGCGCGCAAGAACAGGGTGCGGCGAGTGGTTTACACCTCGAGCGTCGCGACCATGGGCTTCAGTTCGAACGGCCACCCGGCCGATGAGGATTCTCCGGTTTCGCTAGGGAACATGATTGGGCCTTACAAACGTTCTAAGTTCATGGCCGAGCAAGTGGCGCTTGAAGCTGGGCGGACGGGAATGGATGTGGTGGTGGTGAATCCCAGCACGCCGGTGGGGGAACAGGACATCAAGCCTACGCCAACGGGGCGCATCGTCGTGGATTTTCTAAAGAGGAAGTTTCCCGCATACGTCGATACCGGGCTGAACCTAGTGGATGTGGACGAATGCGCGCGCGGGCATGTCGCGGCGTTGGAGAAGGGAAGAAGCGGCGAGCGTTACATCCTTGGCGGCGAAAACCTAACGCTCAAGCAAATTCTCGATAAGCTGGCAGCAATCACGGGGCTGCCTTCGCCCAAACTGAGAGTTCCCTACGTTGTGGCTCTGGCCACAGGCGTGGTAGATGAAGTGGTCACGGGGCATATTTTTGGCCACGAGCCGCGGGCCACCATTGACGCGGTACGCATGGGGCGCAAGAAAATGTTCGTGTCGTCGGCCAAGGCCGAACGGGAGTTGGGGTGGAAAGCGACTGGGGTGGATGACGCGCTGCGGCGCGCGGTGGCGTGGTTTCAGGCAAACGGATATGTCAGCGCCTAAAATCGCGATTGTAGCGGCACTACGCCGTGAGGTTTGGCCGCTGGTGAAGCACTGGCCGGTGAGCCGGAAGCAGTTTGGCGGCCGCGAGTTCGCGTTCTATGAAAATGGCGCCGCCGTCGTGGTCTGCGGTGGAATTGGGGGCGCACACGCCCGCCGGGCGACCGAGGCAGTCATCGAGCTGCATCGGCCTGCGCTGGTTATATCGGCGGGATTCGCTGGAGCGCTGCAGCCGGACCTGCCGGTGGGAAGGGTCCTCACCCTGAGCGTCGTGATCGATGCCGGCGACGGCAGCCGGGCCTCTACGGAAACGGGCGAGGGCATTCTGGTCAGCTTTAATTCCGTCGCCGACGCTGCACAGAAGGCCAAGCTGGCCCAAGCCTATGGCGGACAAGCCGTGGACATGGAAGCGGCGGCCGTTTCTCGCGGAGCGGTGGCTCACGGATTGAGCTTCATGGCGTGCAAAGTCATTTCTGATGCCAGCGATTTCTCGCTGCCTCCGACCACGGGATTCGTAGGAGAGGATGGGCAATTCCGGACGGCGAGGTTTGCATTTCACGCCGCGCTCCGGCCCTGGCTTTGGAGCAGCGTGCTGCAGTTGGCTCGGGATAGCTCGCTCGCTTCGAAGAGGCTGTGTGAGCAGTTGACGACGATCATCGAAACGAACCGCGCCGGAGCCGGAATGGGCAAAGCAGGAACCGGCGAAATCCGAACGGAAGAACCGGAACCTGTTTTTCGGGCATCTTCTGCGGTGAAATCCTAGTGATGGCAATGGCAGGAAATCTCGCGGTCGAAGCCCGGACGCCGGTGATCCCCGCGACCATGCAAGCGGCTGTTTATCGCGGGGTGAACGACGTTCGGCTGGAAACCGTCCCTGTCCCGACGATTGGCCCGGGGGAACTGCTGGTACGGGTGCACACCTGTGGGGTCTGCGGGACGGATCTGAAGAAGATTGCCACCGGCTCCCACTCCGCTCCGCGTATTTTTGGGCACGAGACTTCGGGGGTGATAGCTGCCGTTGGCCTGGGCGTGCGTGAGTTCGAGCCGGGCGACCGGGTGGTGGTGTTCCATCACATCCCTTGCGGCCAGTGCTACTACTGCCGGCACAAAACCTTTGCCCAGTGTGAAACGTATAAGCGAGTGGGCTGCACCGCGGGATTTGAGCCTTCGGGGGGCGGGTTTGCGGAATATGTCCGCGTCATGGACTGGATTGTGCAAAAAGGAACAGTCCGAATTCCTCCCGGCATCTCCTTTGAGCAGGCCTGCTTTGTCGAGCCGGTAAATACTTGCATGAAAGGAGTCCAACGGCTGGGCTTGGAATCTAACGAGACGGTGCTGGTCATCGGGCAAGGGCCAATCGGTATCTTGTTGAGTATATTGGCCAAACGTGCAGGGGCCCGGTTAATTACTTCCGATTTGCATGCGCGGAGGCTTACAATATCTACAAGCTTCGGCTTCGACAATGTCATCGATGCCTCGCGCAGCGATGTGGTGAGTGCGGCGCGCGAGCTGACGGAAGGCCGGGGCGCCGATGCCGCGATCTTGGCCGTAGGTGGCAACGGATTAATCCGGACCGCGATGGACGCCGTACGTCCTGGAGGCCGGATTTTGCTATTTGCGCAAACCGTGCGCGGGGAGGCGATAATCGATCCCGCCTCCATATGCGTGGACGAGAAAACATTGTTGGGATCGTATAGCGCTTCCGTCGAGCTGCAAGAGGAATCGGTGCAGTTTGTTATGAGCCGGGAAGTCGACCTGGAACGCCTTATTAGCCACCGCTTCTCTCTGGCCAGCAGCGTGGAGGCATTGAACTTGGCTGCCCATCCGCAACCGGATTCGATGAAGATTGTGATTCAGCCGGGCAGCTCCTGGGAAGGAAGTCGCAAGTGAACGGAAAGATGACGGCTGCGGTCCTTTATGGCAAAGAGGACCTGAAGATCGAACGAGTACCCATCCCCCGCGTCGGCGACGGCGAGGTGCTGGTCAAGGTTCAAGTTGCGCTGACCTGTGGGACGGATCTTAAGGTGTACCAGCGCGGCTACCACGCGCGCATGATTGTGCCGCCGGCTCTCTTTGGACACGAACTGGCCGGGGTGATTGAGGAAGTGGGGCCCGGGGTTCGCGGTTTTAAGAGGGGAATGCGGGTGGTGGCGCTGAACTCTGCGCCCTGCCAGATGTGCTTTTACTGCTCGAAGCACCAGGAGAACCTTTGCGAAGACTTGCTGTTTAATAATGGCGCCTATGCCGAGTACATTCGCATTCCGCGGCGCATCGTGGAAACCAACATGCTGGCCATGCCGCCGGAAGTGAGTTTTGAAGAAGCTGCCATGGTCGAGCCTTTGGCCTGCGTGCTGCGCGGCTTGCACGAAACCGGCGTGGAAATCGGAGACACCGTCACCGTGATCGGAGGCGGGCCGATTGGGCTGATGTTCATGCAGGTGGCGAAGGCCACGGGCTGCAACGTGATCTCGGTGGTCAAGCGCGATTCGCAGGCTACCGCGGCGAAACGCATGGGGGCGCACGAGGTGGTGCAGATTACGCACGTGAAGGATCCGGTGCGCGCCGTGCACGCGCTTTCCCCCGAAAAGCGGGGCAGCGACGTGGTGATTGAGGCAGTGGGCCGTCCGGAAGCTTGGGAGTGGGCCATCAATATGGTCCGCAAGGGCGGCACGGTAAACTTCTTCGGCGGGTGCGCCAGCGGCACCAAGGTGCAACTCGATACCGACCGTCTGCACTATTCGGAAGTCACGCTGAAAGCGACCTTCCACCACACGCCAGAAACCGTGCGCAAGGCCTTCGCGCTGATCGCCGAGAAGAAGATTCGCTCGACCGACTACATTACCGGAGAGGCGCCGCTCTCCCGGTTGCAACAAGTCCTGCGCCATATGCTCAATCGCAACGGCGATATCAAAACGGCGATCATTCCTGGGCACTGACAGACGAGAGGCGGACGTCCCGGATAGGGTTTGGGTATTGACTTTTTGGGGCTAGCCCCAGGAACGGGACAGGCGAATGTCATCCACTACCAGCACCGAATCTCGGGCGGCGGCTATTTTGCCGGGCTGGAGTAGTCTGCCCGCGGAGTACGCCATTCCGGAGCGGGCGCCTTCCTTGCTGGAGGCACAAGCCTATTGCCGCCGGCTGGCGCGCTCGCACTATGAGAACTTTTCGGTCGCGTCGTGGTTTCTGCCGCAACGCCTGCGGCAACATTTCTTTAACGTCTACGCTTATTGCAGAATTTCAGACGATCTGGGAGACGAAGTCGGCGATCCGGAGGCGTCATTGCAGATGCTGGGCCAGTGGGAAGCGGAACTCGACGCCTGCTATGCGGGCATTCCGCGGCATCCTGTGTTTGTGGCGCTGGCGGAAACTGTCCGCGCGTTCGATATTCCTAAGCAGCCTTTTCTGGATTTGCTCACCGCCTTTCGCCAGGACCAACGGGTCACTCGCTATCCCAGGTTTGACGATGTGCTCGGCTATTGCCGATATTCCGCGAACCCTGTGGGGCACCTAGTTCTATACCTGTGTGGCTATCGCGACGCGGAACGACAGGCACTTTCCGATTTCACTTGTACCGCGCTGCAGTTGGCCAATTTCTGGCAGGATGTGACTTCGGATTACGCTCGGGGCCGCATTTACCTTCCGCTGGAAGACCTGGGCCGCTATGGTGTGAGTGAGGAAGACATTGCCCACGCGCGAAACACCATAGCCTTCCGCCAGATGATGACCTTCCAGGTCGAGCGCGCACGTGACTGGTTCCGGCAAGGACTTCCGCTGGTAAAGCGAGTCGATCGCGAGTTGGCCATTGATATTGAGCTGTTCAGCCGCGGCGGACAGGAAATTCTGTGTGCCATCGAGCGCCAGGAATACGCGGTGCTGGGGCGGCGGCCGGCGATCTCGAAATCGCGAAAGTTGACTCTCGTCGTCCGGGCCGCGCTGGGGAAGTTGCTGGGGAAACGGTCATGAGCGCGGCGGTGCAACAAATGCCGGTGCAGTCTTCTCCCACCAAGTCGCAGCTCGCCGTGGCCTACTCGGTTTGCCGGGCTATCACGCGTGCCACGGCCAAGAATTTCTACTACGCTTTTCTGGTGTTGCCGCGGCCGAAGCGCCAGGCCTTGTACGCGATCTACGCCTTCATGCGGCGCTGTGACGATGTGGCGGACGATGCCAACCTGAGCGCGCACCAGCGGCGGCAGAAGCTTGGAGCCTGGGTGGAGGCATTCCATTCTTCCCAAGCGGGTCAGCCGACCGACGATCCCGTGTTGCTGGCTCTGAGCGATGCGTTGCGCCGCCATCAGATTCCTTCCGTGTTGCTCGACCAGCTGGCTTACGGCACTGCCATGGATATCGAAGAAACGGATGGGAATAACCGGCCAGGTTCGGTTGCGCCTTCTGCCGCGGCCGGCGCTACCGAGGTGGTTGCCCCGCCGGCCGTCCTCTACAAAGCGTTTGACGATCTGTATTTGTACTGCTACCGGGTCGCCTCGGTGGTGGGGCTGGTTTGCATCCGCGTTTTTGGCTATCGCGATCCCGCCGCCGAGCCGCTGGCGGAGCGTTGCGGGCTGGCCTTCCAACTCACCAACATTATTCGTGACGTGCAGGAAGACGCCGGCATGGGACGCGTCTACATTCCGCAGGAAGATCTGACTAAGTTCGACATCGCGGCTTCCGAGCTGCGCGCGGGCAAGGATCTGGAGCGCATTCGCCCGCTGCTGGCGCGCGAGGCGGATCGGGCGCGCGAATTCTACCGCGCCGCCGACGATCTGATTCCGCTCATTGACGAAGACAGCCAGCCTGCGCTCTGGGTGCTGGTGACGATCTATCGCCGGCTACTGGAAAAAATCGCGCAGCGCGGGTTCGACGTCTTCCAAGGCAAAATCAGCCTGACCGCGCGCGAAAAACTCGTGATTCTGGGAAAGGGCTTCCTCAAGCGCCTGGCTTAATGACCGAAAGATGGACACAAACTCCCAGCGTGGCGATTGTCGGGGGCGGATTAGCGGGTTTGGCGGGAGCTTGCGCGCTCGCCGATAGCGGTTTTCGCGTGACTCTGTTTGAACGCCGCCCCTATCTCGGCGGACGCGCATCTTCCTACCAACATCCTGGCACCGGCGAGGTGGTGGACAACTGCCAGCACGTGCTGCTCGGCTGCTGCACCAACCTCGTGCAGTTTTACCGGCACATTGGGGTGGAGGAGAAAATTCGCTGGTATGACCGGCTGACCTTTCTGGAGCCGGGCGGGCGCGCCTCGATCATTGGGCCCTCGTTTTTTCCCGCGCCGCTGCATACCGTTCCCGCTTTCTTGCGCGCCGCGTGCCTCGGTTTTTCCGACAAACTGGCGATTGCCCATGCCATGGCCATTCTGGCCCCTAGTACGCCCATCGACGCCGGGGCGTCATTCTTGGCGTGGCTGCGACGGCATGGCCAGACCGAGCGGGCCATCCACCGTTTCTGGAAAACGATTCTGGTCAGTGCGCTGAACGAAGACCTTGACCGCGTATCAGTTCCCTATGCGGCGCAGGTGGTGCGCGAATCGTTCCTCAAATCGGCTGCCGCGGGACGCATGGGCGTGCCTACGGTTCCGCTGACCGAGCTATATAACTCGGCGGGAAACTACATTGAGGAACGCGGCGGCAAGGTGCAGTTTCGCACTAGCGTGGAGTCGTTTCGCGCGGACTTTTCCGGCGTCAAGCTGCTGCTGCCGGAAGGAGAGGCGAATTTCGACTTCGCAATCTTTGCCGTGCCCTTTGACGGCTTGTCGCGCATGTTGCCGCAGACCTCCGCGGCGGAGCCGTTGCGGCAGACCCTCGACCGCTTCGGCACTTCGCCGATTACCGGCATTCACTTGTGGTTCGACCGGCAGATCACCGATCTCGACCACGCGGTGCTGCTCGACCGCACCATACAGTGGATGTTTCACAAATCGAAACTCTTGGGGCGCGATGTAAACGGGGATGGCAGTTACGTGGAGCTGGTGGTGAGCGCCTCGAAATCCCTGGTCGACAGATCCCGCGCGGAGATCATCGATCTGGCGCTGGCCGAACTGCGCGAATTCTTTCCCGGAGCCCGCGATGCGAACCTGGTCAAGTCCACGGTAATTAAAGAAATTCACGCGACGTATTCGCCGGGTCCGGGAGTGGAAGCGCATCGTCCCAAGCCGGAAACGGTGTGGCCGCGCGTCTTCCTGGCCGGAGACTGGACCGCGACCGGTTGGCCCGCGACCATGGAGAGCGCGGTGCGCAGTGGCTACTCTGCGGCGCAGTGCGTAGCTCGCGTAGGCGGAATCCGCGACGCGGCGTTTCTGGTGCCGGACCTGCCGGCGGCGGGATTCATGCGGCTATTTGGGTAGGCCTGCCGCGGCTGAAACGAGGACGCTTTCGGCTAGGGGTGGAACAATCTCCAGGACCTGAGAATCAAAAGCCCCACCTTTTTTCGCAAAGAACGCGAAAAAAGGATGGGGCACCCACTTACTTTGTTTGCGTTGCGGCGGTTTCCTGCGCATCTTGCTGCGCCAGGGCGTACACCAGGTCCGATAGAACCTCCACGTTACGCCGCAATTCTTCGGGCCGGACCTTGTCGAAAGTGTCGGCGGCGGTGTGGTGGTAGTCGAAGTAGTGGCGAACGTCTTGCCGCGGCGAAATCGATGGCACGCCGGCCTGGTTCATGGAATCAATGTCGGCGCCGGGGCTGTCGTCGACGTTTGCCACACCACCAATGGGGTCGCCAATGATGTGCAGGGCTTTTGCCAGAGGTGCGAGCCGGGCTTCCGTGGCGTGAACCTCGATGCCAATGGGTCGCCCGTCGCCGCTGTCGATCTCAATCGCAGCGATATGATTGGCCAATTCAGCTTTATGCTGCTCGGCGTAGGCTTTCCCGCCAGCCAGACCATTTTCCTCATTCATCCAACCCACGAAGCGGATGGTCCGCTTCGGCTTGGGATTCACCGAGCGGATGACGCGAATCACATCCATGGCGATGCCTACGCCGGAAGCGTCGTCGATGGCGCCGGTTCCGAGATCCCACGAATCAATGTGGCCGGAGACGATGACGACCTGCTCCGGGTGCTCCGTGCCTTTCAAGTCCGCCACTACGTTGTAACTTTGCTCCTCGGGCAGATCGCGCGGCGTGAGCAGCAGATGTATTTGAACTTCACCTTCCGCCGCCAAGGTTGCGATGAGATCGGCGTCTTCCGTGGTAACCGCGCCCGCGGGAATTTGCGGGATGCCGTCCGTGTAGCGAAGCGCTCCGGTATGCGCCAAGCGAAACCCAGGGGCGCCGACGGAGCGAACCAGTACCGCGAGCGCGCCTTTCTGCGCCCCGCGCGAGGCGCCAAGCGCGCGATACTGCACCGCATTTTCGTAGGCTTGGTCAGCATTCCCGGCCAGCGCCAGGTCTTCGTCAAAAGCGTAGTTGAACAGCACGATCTTACCCTTGACGTCAGAATCGGAGAGGCGGTCGAATTCCTCAAAGCTGTTGACCGCGATGACGGGCGCGGTGATCCCTTCGTCGGGCGTAGCGACTGCGTTGCCGATAGAAGTCACAACAATCTTCTGTTGCGTGCCTGCGACCTGCCCGGGATAGCGGACAAGCTGGGCCTCTTCGCGCCCGCGCACCCAATGCCGAACCGTGACTGGTTCGAGCCGAACATCCAGGCCAAGGTCGCGCAATTGTTGAGCTACATATTGCACGGCGGCCGCAGCCTGGGCGGAACCGGTCAGCCGCGGCCCAATGTTGTCGCACAGGTGGCGAACCTGGTCATAGGCGTAGTCGGACCCGTGGGCCGCCGATTGCAGAGCTTGCAGATCGCGCTGCATCTCCGGTGGGAATGCCATGGGCGTTTGCGCGCGCTGGGCCAGGGCTTCGCGCGCAAACAACAGGAACAACAAGATTGCCGGGACAGTCCGAAGCATGGATTGAACAGGATAAACCATAAACCAAAAAGATGGCGTCGCCCGTACACCTGGCAAGGCCGGGGTAGATGTTTTGCCAATTGCGTCAAAGGGCCGCACTCCTCAGAGGAGTAGCGGCCCGTTTGATTCGCACAAGGATTACTGTACGGTAAGAGTAATCGTGCTGGTTGTCCTGGTGTTTCCCGAGGTGGCGGTCACGGTCACCGTGTACGCGCCCGGCGTAGTGCCGGGATTGCCGACCCCGCCTCCTCCCCCGCCGCCCGAGCCGCCGCATGCGGGTAGTCCGCCAACAAGCGTAACGAGGACTAGAAGCAGAACCAGCTTCGCTCGCCAGCGCCGGCCACGCTCCGGGATGCCGAAGAACAAAGCGAACGCCATCACGGCTACGCCGCCGGCGTTGTACCAGCGGATTCCCGAACGAGCGGGATCGGCGAGACCGGCGATCGCCGGAGCGGTGGTGAAAATAGTGAGTGTGGCCGTCTCAGCCGTCGTGCCATTGATGGTAACCGGGCTGGTCGAACCGAAGCTCAACGTGGGCAGGTCTTGCGCGCCATTTGGGCTGGACGTGATAGCGGCGGTCAGCGCCACGCTGCCGGTAAACCCTCCGGTGGGGCTCACGGTAATGGATGCCGTGTTATTGGCGGTTGCCCCAGGGTTCAGCGAAATGGACTTAGTGGAACCCCCGCCGCCGAGCGAGAAGCCGGGCGCCACAGTGACCGTGACGGAGCTGCTCCCAGTGGTGGCCGGATAGTTGCTGTCGCCCGAATAACCGGCAGTCAGCGCATCCGCGCCGGTGGCGAGTGAAGCGGCGGGGATGTTGATCGTCGCGCTCCCGTTGCTCAGCGCTGTCGCGGCGGAGGTGTAAGAACCGCTGCTCAGAGTTACGGTTCCAGTTGGAACCGGGTCGCCACTGCCCGCGCTGACGGTGACGGTTACGCTCAACGCCTGCGCCGTCGTGATGCTCGAGGATGCAGGCGTAACGGTGACTGTGAGCGAAACAGGCTGCAGCTCAAAAATTATTCCCGCCCCAGCATTCACATTCGCCGGACCAGTTGAATTACCTCCTGACAGCGTGGAGCCGTACAGATTGCCCGAAGCGTCTGTGACGAGTTGCACCCCATTGGGGTAGGCGCCATCGCCGTTGTTTCCGGTGAAGGAATAAAGAACGGTTTCCTTTCCGTTGGGATCTAGCTTGAATACCGTTCCGCAACCGTTCGTTTCGCTGGAGTGGCAGGAACCGACTCCGCCCGCCAAAGTGGTGCCATAAAGATTTCCCTGTGCGTCCATCAGCAGACCTGCGGTAGGGGCCACTCCGTCTCCGTTTTTCCCGGTGAAACTGTAGAGCACAGTCTCCTGGCCACTTGGGTCGAGTTTAAAAACTGTCCCACAGCCGGGAACCGGGCCTGTGCACACCCCCGTTCCCCCCTCATTGGTGGTTCCGTAAAGATTGCCTTGGGAATCCATGATCAAGCCCGACTCTGGGATCGCTCCGTCCCCATTGGCACTTCCGGTGAAGTCATAAAGCACGGTTTCATTGCCGGCTGCACCCAGTTTGAAAACGACCCCGCAGAAAAACTGGTTCGGGGCGACGGCCCCGGGGCAGACATTGGCGCCGCTGCTTGCCGTGCCATAGAGGTTCCCCTGGTCGTCGCGCAGTAGTGGGGCATAGGGGAGACTGCCGTCTCCGTTAATCCCGGTGAAGTTATGAAGTAGGGTTTCATTGCCGTTGGCATCCAACTCGAAAACTATCCCGCATTGGTACTGGAAGCCGTTAATCGGGCATGCATTGCTGCCCCCGCTTAGTGTGTCCCCGTACAGGTTTCCCTGCGAATCGAGGATCACGCCTGCGACCCGGTCCCCCGCCTAAGCCGGCTGCAAAGCGAAACAAAACGGTCTCATCGCCCGCCGAATCCATTTTGAAAACAATTCCAGCCCCACCGCTGCCTGCCTCCGTTTCTCCCCCATTTAAGGTCGTTCCAAAAAGATTGCTTTGTGCGTCCATCACTAGGGTCTCTTGGCCGGGGTTAGCCCCGTCGGTTCCCCCGGGAAAGTTGTACAGGATGGTTTCGGCGCCTGATGAATCGATCTTGAAGACTGTGCCGCAGCTGGACGATATGCAATTTGAGGCCGTGCCCGTGCCGCCGCTCTGAGTTACGCCGTAAAGGTTGCCTTGTGCGTCACGCACCAATCCGCCCTGTGGCCCTGCGCCGTCGGGGGCACCGCTAAAGGTATGGAGGATCTTCTCACGGTAAACCTGTGCATTCATCGTAACTGGCGACAGCGCGGCTAGAACCGACGCGAGCGCCAACGTCATGGCTGGGCTAATAATACGCGCGCACATTGGACTCTCCTTCTTGGGACAGGAATCCCGCGCTGCGCATACCTATTCCAGAATTCTCTTCTGAATGCGAGAAGAATAAGTGGGAATTGTTATCCGCACGACTCTCGCCAATCGCAGCGTTGTTTTAATTGTGCTTTCAGGAAGGCGGGGAAGTGCCTTCGCCAAAGCGAGACACATGCTACTAGGACCCTCGTTGCTTGTCGAGGATGAAAAGATTTTCACCCCACGAAGGAAAACGATGCAGCCGAGTCCGCTGAGAAGGCAAGCCGAGATCTACCCCGCCAGCAGCGCTACGCCCGCCGCGACGCACAGGGCGGCCATCCAGCGGCGGCGGTCTACACGCTCGTGCAGGAAAATCTTAGCTCCCACGGCATTGGCAATGAACGTCAGGGAAGCCGAGGCTGGCGCTACCAGGCTGACATCGCCCCAGGAGAGCCCGAACAGCAAGCTATAGAAAGCCACCGTCATGGAGAGCACGCCCAGCGTGAAATAGGGGTTGCGCAGAATCCGCCCGAGGACCGTCAAGAGGCCAGTACGGCGCCACAGTGCGCTGACGTCTCCTACCTGCTTCATGGCGCGCGCTAGGAATACGTCGCCGATGGTCGAAGTGGTCACAATGGCCGCAATCGCACCCCACGCGTAGAGAGATTTCACGCGTCCACCTTCATGGAGACGACGTCGGCGGGCGACTGTTCTGGGTCCGCCTTTTGGGGAACGTGAGTCGATGACGGTCCGCTGGCCGCGAAGGCCACGCCGGCGGAGATGAGAAAAATTCCGAGCCAGCGTGTAGCTGTCACTTGCTCATGCAGGAAAAATTTCGCGATCAGCGCGATCAGCACGTACCCGACGGAAGTGGCGGGAAGCACGTAAGTCAAATCGGCCCAAGACAGGGCCGTGGCGTAGGACGCGAAGAAGGCCAGCAGAAAAAGAATTCCCAGGGCGACCCAGGGATTAAGCACTGCCAAAACGATGCTGGGCAAATGTTGCAGCGATACGCCGCCAGCTTGTTTCATGCCGCGCGAGATGAGGGAATCGCCGGTCGCGGCGAACACGGCCACGCCAACCAGCAACAGGTTCTTACGGAGGCTCACAGCCGTTCTTTCTTCTACCTCTTACCTTCGACCTTTTTGCTAGGCCCCAGCGGGTTCGGTAGCAGCCGAGGTGGACTTCTCGCGCTTTTCCTTGATCCAGTGGTTGCGCTGCGCCCGCAGCTTCAGAAAGCTCTTGGCTTCTTTGTAGAGCCGCTTGCGATCGTTGCTGTCGAATACAGCTTTCTTCAGGATGCGGAAAGCGGCCTTGGGCCGGAAGTAATATTCATCGTAAAAGCGGTGCACCGAGTCGAGAATCTCATCGGCAGGCAGGCCCGGATATTCGACCTGAACCATCTGGTGGCCCAGGTCGTCCACCATTTTGGTGTCCGCGACCATGAAGCCGTTCTTGATGGCGTGGTCGTAAAGCTCGGTTCCAGGGTACGCGTGGGCCACGGAAACTTGAATCGTCTCGACGTCCAATTCCTTGGCAAAAGCGATGGTGTTCTTGATGGTTTCGCGGGTCTCGCCGGGTAGCCCCATGATGAAATCGCCGTGAATCACCAGACCGAGCTTGTGGCAATCCTTGGTGAACTGGCGGGCGCGCTCGATGGTGGCGCCCTTCTTAATGTTTTTCAGAATTTGCTGATCGCCGGACTCGTAGCCCACAATCAATAAGCGGCAGCCGCTATCCTTCATCGCTTTCAGGGTTTCGAAGTCGGTGGTCACCCGCGACGTGCAAGACCAGGTCAGCTTCAGCGGCTTCAGCTTGGCGCAGAGTTCAATGGTGCGCGCCTTCTGAATGTTGAAGGTATCGTCGTCGAAAAAGAATTCTTTGACGTAGGGCCAGTATTCTTTCGCTTTGGCCATCTCATTGGCCACATCGTCGGTTGAACGCTTGCGCCAGGGATGTCCACTGAGCGTCTGCGGCCACAGGCAGAAGGTGCATTGCGCCGGGCAGCCACGCGTGGTGTAGAGCGAAACATAGGGATTCAACAGAAACGGCACGTTGTAGCGCCGCACATCCAAGTCGCGGCGATAGATCTCGGTGACGTGGGGCAGGGAATCGAGGTTGTCGACGACCGGGCGGTCGGGAGTGTGCACCACCGCGCCATTTTTTAGATAAGAGATGCCGAGAATCTCATCCAGGGGCTTGCCCTGCGCAAACTCCACAACCGAATAATCAAATTCCTTGCGGCAGACGAAATCAATGGCGCGACAGTCTTTCAAGGACTTGTCGGGTAGCACGGTCACGTGCGGGCCGACGAAGGCAATCTTGATCTTCGGGTTCAATTCTTTGATCTTTTGCACCAACCGGATGTCGCCGGGAAAGCCGGGCGTGCTGGTGAATAGCACCAGGAACTCATAATCGCCGGCGATCTTAATGGTCTCTTCCGCCGAAACATGGTGGGACGGCGCGTCCAGCAGGCGCGCGCCTTCGAGCATTCCCGTGGGATAGGCGAGCCAGACCGGGTACCAGTAGGACTCGATTTCGCGGGTGGCGGGCCAGCGTGAGCCCGCTCCACCATCGAAATTCTCAAACGACGGCGGGTTCAAAAACAGGGTCTTCAGGGGCATAAGGGTTTGTCTGAATTATCATACCATCCCGTTGGGAAATTTTTCGGGTCCACGCCCATGTATTCCGGGGTTCGCTGGGACGCTGAAATGATCCTTGGACTAACGCTAAGTGTATCCTTATCATTGGATTAGGGTCGACCTGGGTCAGTTCTTTCCCAGCGCCCACTTCTCCAGTTCGCCGGTCGAGCGCAGCAGCGTGATGCGCGCTCTCTCGAGCTCGAAATTGGAGTCCTGCAGGGAGCTGTAACGTTCATCAGCCTGGTTGCGGGCATCTTCCCGGTCGTGCAGAGTTGCGGTGCCCGCATCCATGCGAGTCTCGACGGCTTGCATCGTCGATTGGGCAATCTGATATTCGAGGTCCGCCACATTCTGCGCCGCCGCCAGCTCCTCGACCGAGCGTTGCAGCTTTAGAGTTTCTTCCGAGACTGCGTTCCTCGTGGTCTCGGCCTGTTTGTGAGCGTGCAGGGCTTCCGCGTCGGCGGCGCGGGCGTGGGCGCGCTGGGAAAGGTTCAGAAAGGGAAGGCGAATGACGACCCCGACGGTTGCGTTGTTCGGCTGAAAACTTCCCGCACGAAAGAATTGCTGATAGTTGTTGAAGGTGGCCAGCAAGGCATACTGAGCGGCGAAATCGATCGTCGGCCAGAGCGCTTTGTGTTCGCCGCGCGCGCGAAAATCGAGCGCCAGAGCGTGATCTTGCGCCGCCTGCACCGCAGGGTCGGCCTGCGCGATCTGGTCGGCCGCCGCATCGGTTGGCTTCAGCTCAGGCAAGGGCGGAATGGATTCGGGTACGGCCTCAATGCCGCCAGCCGGCAGGCCGGTCAAGTGCGCGAGCCGGTCGCGCAGCGCATCGATGGCCGACTGCGCCTGAGCCAGTCGTAGTCGCGCGCGCGCCGTGGTCAGGCGGGATTGCGTGCGGGCCAGTTCATTGTCCACCCCCTCCTTGACGCGCAAGTCAATCGCCTGCTCCGCCTTGACCGAATCTGTTTCTTCCTGCTGAAGGCGGCCCAGCAGAGACTGCCACTTGCAGAGTTCCGCGTAGCTCAGGACTGTATCTTGGATCACCTGGTTGCGCTGATCTTTGGTTTGGGCGGTCGCGCCTTGGTATTCCGTTCGAGCGGCGCGCACGAATTCCCGCAGAGACAGATTCAGGAGTGGAGACTGAGCGTTGACATTCACGATCGAAGGCGCCGAACCCTCCAGGCTGAGCGGGTAACCCCAGGTCGCGCCCAATCCTGAGCCCACTGCCATCTGCGGCAGATAGGATTCGCGGGCCTCGATGTAGGAGGCGAGAACTCGTTGCTCGTCGGCGCTGGCGGCGGCTGCCGCCGGACTGTGGCTAAGCGCCAGCTCAACGGCGCGCTGCAGCGGCAACGGCTCAGCCGCCAGAGGCAGAGCGCAAACCAAAGACGCAAGCAGCAGCCGCGCAACCGACAGGCACAAGGCACGACGCGTGACACGATTCATAGTGCTCACCTTCAACGAAGTTAGAAAGAGCGTGACAGCGGCGATTCTAAATGAGTGGAGGGATGCTTGAGGTTTAGTTTCCGCACCCGCGAGAGACTGCCGAATAACCGGAGCCGGTGGTGGATCGATCAGCGATTCAACCGATCCAGCGCTTCCTGCGCGCGCGAGAAGTCCCTGGCCAGGGAAAGAGACGCGCGGTATTCCTGCGCCGCTCGCTGCTTGTCGCCTAGCTTTTCAAGCACCGAGCCCAGCAGGTAGTGAGCCTTGAAAGCGGGAGCTTGTTCCACGGTGGAGTTCCCCAGGTAGCGCTCGAGCAGCTGCACGGCAAAGGGAAAATCACGCCCGGTTTCGATCAGGGTCTCGGCTGCTTCCATCAGCACTTCCGGCGCATTCATCTGGGCGGACGTGGCGTGGCTGATGGCGTCTTCCATGTCGTCGAAGCGCTCCTGGCGGCGGTAAAAGAACGCTAGGTTGATCCAGGCGTTGGCGCCGCCATGGCTGGCTTCGACGGCAGCCCGGTATTCCTTCTCCGCGGCGGCCGGGTCGCGTTGCTTCTCCGCGATCCGGGCGATCACCCAGTGCGCCTTGGCGGGATCGAGCCGCGACAACGTTTGCGCCTCAGCTTCGGCTTTATCCCGTCCGCCGCCGACAATGCCCGGCGCTTCCAGATAGAACTCCGCCAGATCGGTGCGCGCATCCACGCTGTTGGAACTCAATTGCACCGCAGTTTCAAATTCCGAGCGGACTCTCTTGGCCAAAATGGCCGCAGACAAGAAATTCGAGTGGGCAGCCTTTTCGCCAAGAGCCCGCCCGAGCCAAAGATGATAACGGCTGTTGCCGGGATCGAGCGCAACCGCCTTCTCGCAGTCGGTCACGGCCTGGTCCCAATCCGCCAGCACAAAATAGCTGCGGCCAAGCAGGTTGTAGGATTCCGCCTGGTTGGGGGCGGTTCGGATGCTGGCCTCGAGAGAGGCGATGGCGTCATCGACGCGGCCCGCCGCCAGCAAATCCTTGGCGGCTTGCGCTTCCGCCACGACGCACGCCAGCAACGCCGTGAGAACAAGGATGGCGAGTTTTCGCATGCCAACCATTAATTAATGCATCACCCTAACCGCCAAGCCGTCATGGAGCGGCTTGGAATTCGCCGAAGCGAGCGCGACCACGTCGTTTTCCTCGATCCCGCCAGTTACTTCCACCTGCGTCAGGTTCTCGATCGAGGTTCGCACCTCGCGACGCCGCAATTGGTCGTTCACGATCTGGTATACGTAGTTCTGATCGTCGGTGCGAACCGCTTCGCGGGGGACCGTAAGAACATTGGAATGCTCGGCGGTGACAATCGTGATGCCAACGTTGATGTTGGGCAGCAGTTTGGAATCGTGGTTCTCCACAACACAGGTGGTCTCTCCCACGTTACGCGTTCCCCGCAGCTTGACGGTAGCCGGAATATTGCTCACCGTGCCCCGCCACACGTTGCCGGGCATGGCGTCCCAGGTCACTTCGATGGGTTGGCCGGGTGACAGACGCCCCACATCGGGCTCATCGACAAAAGCGCGCACCAGCATCTTCGAAAAATCGGCTTCCTGCAAAACCAGATCGCCGGGGTTGACGTAAGCCCCCTGATGGACGGACAGCGAATAGACCACCCCGTCAAACGGAGCGCGAATATTCAATTGCCGCAGAACGTCCTCCGCCGCGGCGTAGGCGGCTTGGGCTTCCACCTGCTGCGCTTCCACCCGCGCGATTTCCGGCGGGGAATAGCGTTCTTTTTGTTTTTGCTCGATCAGCTTTAGATCGGCATCGGCGCGCGCCAGTTGAGCCTGGGCCTCCTTCACCTCGCCGGCGGAAGCCGCGCCTTGCTGCTGCAGGCGTTGCAATGCGTCGGCATTGCGCTGTGCCGTATCTCTGGCGGCGCGCGCGGTCACCAGTTGCGCCTGCAGGGTTAGAACTTCTTCACGATTGCCGCCGCTCTCGACGGCGCTGCTCTCGGCCTGCGATGCGCGCACCTGGGCCAGAGCCCGCGCGGCCTGGTTTTGCGCCTCCGCATCATCCAGTTGAAGCAGAAGTTGGCCCATTTTGACGTGGGCCCCTTCCTTAACCAAGATTGCTTTGACGGTGGTGCCAATGGGTGCGTGCGCCTCGAAATTGTTCAGCGGCTCGACTTTGCCGTTGGTGGAAATCACGCTGCGAATAGTGCCACGCTGCGCCGTGGCGGCCTCCACCCACACCACGTCCCCGCGCGACATGAAAGACGCCAGCACAATCACCGCCGCGACAATTCCGGCGGTCCAGAGCAGCCAGTGATGGCGGCCGAGAAAGCCGGTATGATTCCCTTGCAAGGCCATGAAAGAACCAGAAAAATTAATGTACCACTCGGCGGACGGACGGGCGCAAACACATCCTAACCAATTAGATGCAGCTTCTTTGAGAAGAACGCAATTTCCTTGGTGGTTGGATGTTTCCACGGCTTGTCTGGTTACAATGGATCATGCCTAAGCCGCCCCGCTACACGATGGAGCACGCCGCCGCCGGCCTGCGCCACGATTTTCCGGAGATCGAAACCTGGCCCAACCAGTTTCCCGGCTACGAAATTCTGGTGGAGGATCCCGAATTCACTTCGGTTTGCCCGAAGACGGGGCTGCCGGATTTTGGCCAGCTTACGATCCGCTATATGCCGGACCAGCGCTGCTTGGAGCTGAAATCGCTGAAAGAATACCTGCAATCGTACCGGAATCTTGGAATCTTTCAGGAAAACATCGTGAACCGCGTGCTCGAAGATGTAGTCCGCTGGGCCAAGCCGCGGTGGGCTGAGGTAAAGGGAGATTTCCGGCCGCGGGGCGGGATTTCCACGGTGATTGTCGCGAAGTGGCCGCGGCCAGGGAAACGGAAGCGTTCCTAGCGCCGGCGTCTCGCCCTCGGACCGCGCGACGTCGAGAAAACGGCATCTGGGAAAATTCGGACGAAGCCGCCGGGCTTACGATCTCGCTTCCGCCGTCCTCATCGGCTCGATCCGTTGCAACTCCGCTGATCGCTCCGCCTTGACGCGGCTCACCTCATAGGCATTTTGCAGATTCAGCCAGAACTGCTCGCTCGTCTTGAAGAATCGAGACAGCCTAACTGCGGTATCCACCGAGATGCCGCGCCGCTCCAGAACGACGTCGTTGATGCGTGGAGGCGGCACATGGAGCCGCTTGGCCAGCGCGTAAGGTGAAATTCCCATCGGCTTCAGGAACTCTTCGCGCAATATCTCACCGGGATGGACTCTCCAGTTCGGTGTCCCTTTGCGGGGAATGCTCATAGTGCTCCTTGCGTGTCGGTCATCCTTGACCGTGAATCCGAACGCACATCGTCGATCCCTAGCGCGCTCCACCTCCCGATTCAGTGATAGTCCGTAATTCCAACCTCGCAGGCGTCCTGGCCCCGCCATTCGAAGCGGATGCGATATTGGCGGTTGATGCGTATGCTGTACTGCCCCGCTCGGTCCCCGCTCAGTTTCTCCAGCCGGTTCCCGGGCGGAGAACGCAGATCGCTCAACTGCCCAGCTCCGTCTAACATGGCAAGCTTGCGTTTTGTGACCGCCGCCGGAGGGCCTCGTCTGCTCTTGCCGGTCCGCCATATGTCCTCGGTGGCGCGATTGGCGAAACTCCGGATCACCGCGTTATTCTAACACAAGGCGTTAATAACGTTACCTGTTATGCCTTCGGATCATGCTATATTCCCCCAGCGTGACCCCGCCCAAACTCTATCCCCGCACCGCCCTGCTGATTCTTACCGCGCTCAATCTGCTCAATTACATCGACCGGTCGGTGCTGTTTGCGGTGCAGCCGTTGGTACAAACCGAATTCCACGTTAGCAACACTCAGATTGGATACCTCACCAGTGCATTCCTCCTGTTCTATATGGTCGCGGCGCCCTTTACCGGACCGCTCGCGGATCGCTACTCCCGCAAACTCATGATTGTGCTGGGCGCAATCTTTTGGAGCGGGCTGACTCTGCTGACGGCCGTCACTCACACCTACCGGGCGCTGCTCATCCGCCATACCCTCGTCGGCGTGGGAGAAGCCACCTTTGTGACGATCGCGCCGACTTTTGTGGCGGATCTTTTTCCCGAGGAGCAGCGCGGCCGTATTCTGGGCGTCTTCTATTTGGCCATTCCAGTGGGCACTGCGGCTGGCTATCTTCTGGGTGGCAGGCTCGCCCCGAGCTATGGCTGGCGATTTCCTTTCTACATTGCGGCCGTTCCCGGTTTTCTGCTTGCGCTGGCAATGTTGTTCATTCCTGAGCCGGAGCGCGGCCAATTCGATTCGCTGGTGGAAACGCCGCAGCGCCGCAGTCTCGAAGGGCTCATCACAAATCCCGCTTTCTGGACCGCGACCATTGGCATGGCCATGATGACCTTTGCCCTCGGAGGGCTGCAGGTCTGGATGCCGACCTTCCTCTCGCGCGTGCGCGGCTACTCGCTGCAGTCCGCCAACCTGACTTTTGGCGCCATCATCGTGGTGGATGGAACCGTGGCTTCCCTGGCCGGCGGTTGGCTGGGCGACTACCTGTTGCGCCGCAGTCGCAGCGCTTATTACTCGGTCTCCGCGGTCAGCATGGCCCTCGGGGTGCCGGTGATGATCGTTGCACTTTTTTCCCATGGGCGAATGATGTTGCCGGGAATCTGGGTCGCCGCTTTCCTGCTCCTGTTGAATACTTCGCCGCTGAATGCCGCGCTCATCAACTCGGTGGGCGCCCACATTCGCGCCACCGCGATTGCGATCAATGTTTTCGTGATTCACATCCTGGGAGATGTTCCCTCGCCGACCTTGATGGGCTACATTGCTGACAAGCGTTCGTTGCAACTATCGTTCGTGTGCCCGGTCATCGCCATGGCCGCGTCCTCTGCCATACTGTTCTACGGCATGAGATTTGCTCCACCCGTACGGGTGAACCCTCGAATCCAAAACTCCGGCCCCGCAGAGGCCTCCGCGGGATGAATTATCTCTACTGGATTGCAGGCTGCATCCTGGGCTTGGCCTGGCTTTCGCGCATTGTGGATGCGGCCTTGGGTATGCCGACGATCGCCGATATTTCGCGCTCTGCGTGGGATCGCAGGCCCGCGGCCAATCCTCGCGTGAGCATCGTGGTTCCCGCCCGCAATGAGGAAGAAAACATCGAGCCGACCCTCGCCCAGCTCTTGGCCCTCGACTACGACAACTTTGAAGTTATCGCCGTGAACGACCGGTCAACCGACCGCACCGGCGAGATCATGGACAAGATTGCCGCCAGCCCCGCGGCGCATGGACGGCTAAAGATCATTCACGTCGGCGAATTGCCCCCCGGCTGGTTGGGGAAGACTCATGCCATGTGGTCCGCGTCTCGGGAAAGCAACGGCGACTGGCTGCTGTTCACGGACGCCGATGTGCTATTCAAGCCCGATGCCATTCGCCGCGCTCTCGCGTACGCCGAATCGGCGGCTGCCGATCATCTGGTGCTATTTCCCCGCATCGTCATGCGGACCGTCGGCGAGAAAATGATGATCGCTTTCTTTCAGTCACTGTTCGTTTTCGGGCATCGCCCCTGGAAAGTGGCCGACCCCAGGAGCAAAGATCACATGGGCGTGGGCGCGTTCAATCTGATTCGCCGTAGCGTCTACGACGCCGTCGGCACATATCAAGCCCTGCGCTTCGAGGTTCTCGATGACATGAAACTGGGCAAGGTGGTGAAGAATGCCGGTTACAAACAGCGCGTGGTGTTTGGCCAGGACTTGATCTCGGTGCGTTGGGCCAAAGGATCGCTGGGGGTGGTGGACAATCTGACGAAGAATTTTTTCGCCGTCCTTTCCTTCCAGTGGTGGCGGGCCTGGATCTCGTCGGCGGGTCTTGCTTACCTGAACCTCGGTCCATTTCTTGGAATCTGGCTGGCGCACGGCTGGGCTCGCCTGCCCTTTGCCGTTGCGCTGTTCTGCATGTTTTCGATTTACGTGGGCATGTCGCTCAAGTCGGCGGTGCCGCCGTACTATTTCTTCTTACACCCCGTGAGCACGGCGCTGTTCATTTACGTCACGCTGCGATCGATGACGCTAACGCTGAGCCGCGGTGGCGTGGTCTGGCGCGGGACGTTCTACCCGCTGGAGGAGCTAAGAAAAGGAATGGTGTAGGGCCGAAAGGAGGCGATTGCGTGCTGACAGCCGCCCTCGACTGTCCCCACGCAGGCCTTGCCACTCTGTCCTACTGCTCTGGATCCTCGGGAATATTGACCGGAATGGTGGCGGGCTGGCGCTTGGTCGAGGTGCTTGTGGGATAAGGATGGCTCGAGTTTCCCGCGCTGTAGTGTCCCCGCTGTTCGACATCGTAGCCCTTGGGCATGGGCGGAAGCTTGGCCTCTTCGCCCTTGAGCTGCCGAGGCTCGCTCACCACGATTTCCGCCTGGCCGTCGTGTTCCTTCACATCTCCGTGAACTTCAACGGACTTGCCCTGCAAAGCGCGCACGTCGCCAATGTGCTTTAGGTCTTCCGGAAGAATCACCGCGGTAAACGGACAGCCTTTGGCTTGCTTGCAAAAGCTCAGGTAGTGCGCGCCGTCGGCGCCTTTGTCGACCCGCACCACTTTACCGGTGACGCATTTCGTTTCTCCGATGTGTTGAACCGCTTCGTTGACGGGGATGCAGCTGGCGTGCGAAATGACCGGGAAGATCACGGTCAGGCAGATCAGGCAGCGGGCTGTAGGCAAAGACATTCTTGAGCCTCCGGTGAACTGTGGGGCATTCTAGGAGGCGGGGGAAACAAAAGATGTGACGGATAAACAAAATTCGCGGGTGATTCCCAATATAGAAAAACTAGATCTGTCATTCTGAGTGCAACCGGGAATCTGCAATGGGCCTGAGGTTCCCAAAATGCAGATTCCTTGCGCCCGCACCGGGCGCAAGGAATGGCAGATTTTCTTGGATGGCGTAGGGGCCTAGCTGAAGGATTTGACTGCGGCCGCCTCGTCGTCCTTCACGTCGAAAACAGTGTAGAGCTTGGTAATCTGCAGCAGGTCATGCACCTTCTTGGTCAGGTTGAGCAGCTTCAGGTCGCCGCCCTGCTTGCGGACGGTGGTGAAAGCGCTCACCAATTCGCCGATTCCAGAGCTGTCAATGTAGTTAACGTCGCCCAGGTTCAGCAGGATTTTCTTTTGGCCCTTGGCGAGCAATCCGCTTACGGTCTCCCGCAAGGTGATACTGCCTTCGCCCAAAGTGATGCGGCCGCTGCAATCCACCACCGTAACACCATCCACCTGACGGGTGCTAATCTTCATGCTCACGCGAAGCCTCCTTGCCGCCCGCGGAAGGTCCGTGGACGTGTTTGATCAATTTAATCTCGGTGCCCGCCGGCGAGGGGCGAATTTGCACCTCGTCCATGAACGAGCGAATCAGAAAAATGCCCCGCCCTGACGTTTTCAGCAGGTTTTCTGGCGCCAGAGGGTCGGGAATCTTGCTCAAATCCAGGCCGCTGCCCTGGTCGCGGATTGTTATCACCAGATTCTGGCCGCTGCTCTCAAAATCAAGCCCGACCTTTTTATGCGGGTCGTAGGCGTTGCCGTGCAAGACGGCGTTGACGGCCGCCTCCCGCACCGCCATCGCGATGCGCGTGACTTCGTCTTCGTCAAAGCCGGCCTTGGCCGCCATGCGGCTGGCAGTTTCCTCGGCGCTATCGACGGTCTCCAGCGTCGAATCCAGCGTGTAGGAGATCCGGAAATCGGTCATGGCAAAGATTCAGCAAACAACCCTGCGGATCCACAACACCGTCCGGCGGGATCCCCGCTACCCGCGCGCCCAGGCTATGAAGGTGGAAAAACCCTCCGGCTGGCAGACTCGGTAGTTTGCCCTTCCCCTCTGCAAATGTCAACGATGAGGCGTCCGAAGCCGAGGCTCGATAAATATGCCCGGTCCGCGTGCCTTAAATTGAAGATTACTACCAGCATTGCTCTGGCTTCCCATTGACACGTTGAGTATGCTCAGGGCATGCCTTCGCTCGCCCTCACCGAATTGCTGGGCGCTCCCGTGTTCGACGCGGCCGGCGGCCAATGTGGGAGGGTAAGGGAACTAGCTTTGGCGCCACAAGAAGACCGCGCCCGGGTGGCGACGTTCATCGTCCGCACCAAGGCGGGTGACCGGCTGCTGCCTTCGACCCTGGTGCGATCCATCGATGGCGGCATCTACGCCACCACGGCGGTTTCCACCTGGCATGAAGTAAACGGGGCGGAAGGCCTTTTCCTGCTGGAACGCGACCTGCTCGACCAGCAAATCATCGACGTATACGGGCGCAAGGTGGTGCGGGTCAATGACGTTGACCTGAACGAAGAAGTCAGCGATAGCCATCCCGTACTGCGCGTGGGCTCGGTCGATGTCGGCGTTCGCGGCGCTATCCGGCGCTTGCTGAAGGGCGTAGTGCCCATGCTGGCGCTGCGCACCTTGCTCTATAACATTCCGCCGCGCTTGATCCCCTGGGAATTCGTCGACTTGATCGAAACCGATCCGGCGCGGCGGGTGAAACTGAAGATCTCCCACGAGCGCCTGGCCCGCCTGCATCCCGCCGACATTGCGGACATTGTCGAAGACCTGGCTCCGGCCGAGCGCGAAGCCGTATTCCAAACCTTAGACGAGGATGTAGCCGCCGAGGCTCTGGAAGAGGTCGAGCCCAAGGTGCAGAAGTCGATCGTAGAGTCGCTGAACTCCGAACGTGCGGCCGAAATTGTCGAGGAGATGGACCCGGACGCCGCTGCCGACCTGCTAGCCGATTTGCCCGAAGAACGCACTTCGCAAATCCTGCAGGAGATGCAGCCCCAGGAACGCAAGGAGATGGTTGAACTCCTCGAGTTCGGAGAAAACACCGCCGCCGGCCGCATGAACACCGAGTTCATTGCCCTCGGGGTGAGCGCTACGGCTCGCGATGCGGTGGAAGCTCTGCGCCACTTTGAGGGCGGCATCGAAACCGTCAGCACCTTGTACTTGACGGATTCGCGAGGCACTATCGCGGGCGCCGTCCCCTTGGCCAAACTGGTGCTGGCCACTCCGGAAACCCCCTTGCTATCCCTCACGCAGGAGCCGTTGATTTTTGCGACCGGCGACACTAAGGAAAACAAGGTGGCCGAGCTGTTCGACAAGTACAATCTGCTGACGCTGCCGGTGGTCGACGAAAACCGCAAGCTGACCGGCGTTATCACCTCTGACGACATCATCAGCCTGCTGCGTGCGAAACTGTAGCGTAAGGGACATTGAATGGCGGAGGGCGTTGGCAACACGCCCCCAGAGCGCACGGTGGAATCCGCGGCTTTTCTATTGACGCCAAGACCCGCCTGATATAAATTCCGCCGTCAAATGGCCGATTCCAAAAATTCCGCCAAGGCAGACGACTCCGCGCAAGGCTGGCCCGGCTTACTTTCGGAGCTGCAGAAGAGCTTCAACCTCTTGCGAGACGTCTTCGGTTACGCCATGCCGGGAGCGGTTTTTCTCTCCATCGGTTTGCTCTCCGGCCGGATTTCGTTGGGGCAGGTCAATAAGCTACTCAACCCGTATCAGCCGCCCACTTGGGCGGTGGTCGCCTTGCTCATCATCGTGTGCTATGTGGTGGGTCAAGTCTTAGCCGCCGTGGCCTACACGCCTTCCAATCTGCGGAAATATTTTCGCGCCAGAAAGAATCCAGCCGATCCGTGGGTTAAGCATCATCCTACGGAAGTCTCCGGCCATTTATTGGAGATTCAGCGCCTCTATCCAGGTTTCCTATCGAGCCTAGAGCGCCGCGAAACCATCGCGATTTTGATTGGCTCCACGATGGTCGCACTTCTTGGCGGGGCGCTGGTATTTTGCCTGACTTGGCTGAATCTGTGTTGGACCGTCGTGATCGCCGGCGTTATCCTTCTGGTCGATTTCTGGACAGCGATGCCGCACCTGGGAAGGGTTCAAGGTGCGGTTTCCGAGGCCTATGTGGAAGCCGAGAAGTATGACAAAGAGCACAGCACTGGCAAATCGAAACCTGAAACCAAACCAGACGATGTGAAACAGGCCTTAGTGGACCTCATAAAAGCCGCTACTGACGCCATTGGCAAGTTGTAGCCCATTTTCGTCCCGAGCCCGGTAGAGAATTGACATTCGTCCTGTTCAGAATTCCCAACTGCATTTATCCTGGTTGATCGTTCCTGGCCTTCGCCTCAGTCCGTTCGTGAATCGTGCACCATGAGATTTCTGAGACGCCAAAAGCTTCGGATCTTGCTGTTCTTCGCTGTGGTGGGCCCAGGGTTCATCACCGCGAACGTCGATAACGACGCCAACGGCATCTACACCTACTCGGCCGCCGGGGCGCAATTCGGCCACATGCTGCTGTGGACCATGATTCCAGTGACGGTTTCGCTCATCGTGGTGCAGGAAATCTGCGCCCGCATGGGCGCGGTCACCGGCAAAGGCCTGAGCGATCTCATCCGCGAGGAATTCGGTTTCCGCGTCACTTTCTTCATGATGATCGGAATCCTGCTCACCAATTTTGGCAACGTCGTCGGCGAATTTGCCGGCATCGCCGGCAGCCTGGAACTTTTCGGACTATCCAAATATGTCACCGTGCCAGTCTGCGCGGTCATCGTCTGGCTCATTGTCGTCAAGGGCCAGTACAAGAGCGTCGAGAAGGTATTTCTGGCGGCGTCATTCTTCTACGTCGTCTACATTGTCGCCGGGGTGCGGGCCAAGCCAGCTTGGATTGAAGCCCTGGTGGCTACGGTTAAGCTGCCGCGGCGCGAGATGTTCGGCCACCAGGATTATCTCTACATGGTGATCGGCGTGGTGGGAACCACCATCGCTCCCTGGATGCAGTTCTACCTGCAATCGTCGGTCGTGGAGAAGGGAATCACCGCGCGCCAGTACAAAGCCTCGCAATTAGACGTGATCAGCGGCTGCATTTTCACCGATGTGGTCGCCTGGTTCATCATCGTGGCTTGCGCGGCCACGCTCTACGCCCACGGTTACCGCAACATCGCCGACGCCAAGGACGCCGCCCAAGCCTTGCGCCCTTTGGCCGGTGATTATGCGTACATCCTGTTTGCCGTGGGGCTCTTCAATGCGTCGTTATTCGCGGCGTCCATTCTTCCGCTATCCACGGCGTACACCGTGTGCGAGGGACTCGGCTTCGAATCTGGCGTGGACAAGAAATTCGGCGAAGCCCCGGTATTTTACTGGTTGTACACGATTCTGATCGCCGCGGGCGCGGGCGTCATTCTGACTCCGAACCTGCCGTTGATAAAAATCGCCATTCTGTCGCAAGTGGTGAACGGCATCGTGCTGCCGTTCGTCTTGATCTTCATGCTGCTGCTGGTGAATAAGAAAGAGCTAATGGGTGAGTACACCAACACGCGTCTGTACAACATAGTGGCGTGGGCAACGGTGGTCATCATGATCGGATTGACCGTGGCCTACTTCTGGAGTCCAACCCCCGCCACGGGCTAATCATGTGGTGACAGCCGCCTTGGCTGTCCGGCCAGGGCGTAGCCCGGTCGCCCGACAACCCTGTAGTTCTCGTGTTATGCGAAAGCAGCAAGAGCCCTAAAGAATCTTCCCCCGCGCCAAATCTCGCACCAATTTCAAATCCGCCTCCAGAAAATCGTAAGATGGCAGGTCACCCGGCTTCGCCCACTGGATATCCTTAAAAATCCGATTCTCCAGTTCCCCCGCATACTCCCGCACCACAAAGAAACGCAACTCCACCGCGGCTCCGTTCGGATATTCGTAACGCATGCGCGCCACTTCATCGCCGATGGTCGCGTCGATGCCGAGTTCTTCTTCGAGTTCGCGCCGCATCGCATCCCGCGGCTGCTCACCCTCTTCGATTTTGCCGCCGGGAAACTCCCACTTCAGCGGCATGGTCTGATGGCGCGTGCGCTGGCAAACCAATATCTTCCCGTTCTGCACGATCAGCGCGGCGACCACTCGTTTCATGCGTGCGATTTTGCTCCGATGGGATTCGCGCTGTGGGGCGTGATACATCGTAGCCCGGCGGGTTGTGGAAAACATTCCGGGCGAATCGCGGCTGCCAACGCCCGCAATCCTTGCACGAGAGTGGGCGCCGGCGTATTCAAGAACTCGTCGCGAATGCAGTACACGTGGTTTTCCCGAACCGCGTGCATCTCCGCCCAGCCCCGTTCGCGAACAATCTTCTCCAGGGGGACGCGGTCGCCGGCGCCGCACCAGGAGGCAACGAATATCTCGGGGTTGTGCGCCAGTACCTGGTCGGCAGAGGTTCGAGCGCCCGGCACGCCAACCCATTCACCACCGGCCGCCTCCACCAATTCCGCCACCCAGGGCTGCGACGCGATCAGCGGCTTGCCCCATTCCTCGCAGAAGAGGCGCGGGCGCGGCTTACCATCACTCCGCGCGCGCACCGCTTCAATCTCCCGTTGCATCTCCGCGATTACTTTCTGCCCGCGTTCGGCCGCTTGCATGATTCCCGCAATGGCAGCGATATCGCCGTAAATGTCGGCTAGGGTTTTCGGCGCGAGCCCGAGAAACCGCGCCCCGGATTGCAGAATTTCCACTACCGCCTTCTCCTGATAGGGAACGGATGCAATAACTAGATCCGGCCGCGCAGACGTGATCTCGGCGGCTTTGGCCGTCCAGGAATCCGCGACAATCGTCCGCGCGCTCTCTCTTACCTTAGGGCAGACTTCGGCGCAGTACTTCGTGCAGGCGACCACGCGGTCAAGCTGGCCAATCGAGGCCAGAATCACCGTGGCGCTGGGCTGCAAACAGCACACCCGCCGCGGTCCGCAGTTGGCGGACGTGGAAAGCGCCCTGCCGCCGATTTCTTCCCGCGCCGTTACAATGCTTCGATGTATTCCGCCCAATTGCTCGATCACTTTCAGCACCCGCGCAATCCGGGTGAAGTGATAGCCCCGGATGTTTCGGTTCGGCTCGAAAATCCCGCCTGCGGCGACATTCTGCAACTTACCATGAAAATCGCCGCCGGACGCATCCTAGAAATCCGATTCCGCGCCAAGGGCTGTGTGCCTGCCATGGCTTGCGGTTCGTTGCTGACAGTTCTGGTGCAAGGAAAGACCACCGATGAAGCGCGGCGCCTTGCCCGCGAAGATATCGTGCAAGCAATCGGCGGCCTTCCCGAAGCTTCCGCCCACGCCAGCGCTTTGGCCATCGATGCGCTAGGGGCGGCCCTTAAGCAAGTCAAAGGCTAGCCACGGATTCGCGCGGATTTCCACGGTAGGCGGCGGAAAAATCTGGGTTTGACACGGTTTTGCGGAAGGCATGTGTGTCTTGCGCGATCCGCGTGGATCCGTGAAAATCCGTGGCTGCGCCCTGACCCTATTTCCGCATGGAATCCGGCCAATAGACCGGCCATTCCCTCTGCACAGCCATCTCTTCCAAATAGGAAGTCGGATTTACTGCGAACGGATGCCGCGCAATGGCCAGCATATCCGCGTCCCACCGCGAATTCCCGAAGGCCGCGTCGGGATCCTTCCGCACCACCTCGCGAATCACACGCGGCTTGCCTTCGCCGGAAGGCAGCCGTGTCAATTCATCGGTGATGCGACCATCTTCCACTCGCACCGCGGCTGCCAGAATCCGCTCCGCCGGAATTCCAAAATGCTTCATGGCAGGCTGAATGACCCACTCGCTGGTGGAAGAAACCGCCCAAACGTCGCAGCCTGAGTCCAGCAAGCGGCGCACCACCTCTTGCATCTCCGGAAAGATTTGCGCCGCGATTTTCTCTTCGAAATAGTGCGCCGCCGCGCGTTGCACCTCGCTTTCCATCAATCCGGAAAGCATGGTGACCATGGCGCCGCACATCTCATCCTCGCTGACCCGGCCAGCCAGATATTCGGCGTAGCGTGCGCGTTCGCGGCGCATGACTTCATCGGCCACCAGGTGCCGCTCGAATCCCCAGCTAAAGAACCCCTCCCCGGCGTCCCCCGGCCAAAGCGTGCCATCGCAGTCGAAAGCGGCAAACTGCGGACGCAGCCGCAGAACGGAGTCAACAAATTCTTGAGCCTTGTCGCTGAACTTGGAATTCGTCATTTGGAGGCACATCCAGAATGACAAAGCTTCCGTATCTCGTAAAGGGGCCGCGCATCAGCGCGGTACACGCAGGGAAAGCAGCGCGGCGTAATCCTGCGGCGTATCCACGTTCATCGCAATCATGGGATCGTCGATCGCCACATATTCAACATGCGCCAAATTCTTGTGCACAACGTCGCGTGCGGTGGAGGCCGGCGGAGCTTTCAGAAGGGCCTCGATCATCTCCCGCCCCACCAGAATCGGGTGTCCATGCTTGCCGCCATATTCCGGCACTACCGCCCACTTCTCGTTCGACAGCGCGGTTTGAAACGAGGCCAGAAGCACTTCCAGGGTGGACGCGCTCACCGGCGGCCGGTCCACCAGCGTGATCATGGCCGCATCGCGCCCATGGTTCAAGACTTCGTGCAATCCCACCTGCAGGGAACTGAACTGCCCTCGCTCGGGCTCAGGGTTTTGCACCACAGATGCGCCCGCAGCGTAGACCAGCGGCGCCAGGTTCACTTCATTCTTTCCCGCGACCACAATAACCAGATCGTTGAACGGACTCAAGGCCTCGATGGCCGCGGTGAGAAACGTTTGGCTTGAGACTGGCTGTTTTCCGGCTTCGACCGGCGGCCACGGCAGCAGCGCCTTATCGCTCCCCATGCGCGTGGACTCGCCCGCCGCCAGAATCACTGCACAAAGGCTAGGCGCGCGGCTCATGTGGCGAAGATAGCAGAAAGCAGCGGAAATTGTTGAGTTTCACTGGATGGGGGGCCGGGGCGATCCTCGCACTATTCCCGTTCGCCGAGGGGTTCCGCCGCGTCGTCGGATATTTCTTTTGCGGCAAGCCGCTTCCCATGAAACCAGCTCATATGCGGCAGCGCACGCTCCACATTGCGGCGGGCCGCAATCAGCTCCGCCGTGATCGCGACCGCGATCTCTTCCGGTGTAACCGCTCCAATATCCAAACCAATCGGAGCATGCACTCGCTCAAACAATTCCGCCGGAATCCCCTCTGCCGTCAGTTCGCGGAAAATCCCAATCGTCTTGCGCTTCGACCCAATCATCCCGATATACTTCGCTCGGGTTTGCACTGCCCAGCGCAGTACCCGCATATCGTCGCGATGTCCGCGAGTGACGATCACAATGTAGGACGATTCACTCGGCATTAAGCGGCGCATGGCCTGCTCGAAATCCTCCGCGATGACCTCCGAGGCCTGCGGAAAGCGCTCGCGATTGGCGTAGGTTTCGCGGTCATCCACCACGGTCACATCAAAACCCGCATTCTGCGCGATCTTGTAAAGGTTCACGGATACGTGGCCGGCACCGAAAATATAAAGTGACGCTGCCGGTAGAATCGGCTCGATAAAAATGTCAAGCGTACCGCCGCAAACCAGCCCAGTGTCGAACTTCGGATTCTGATTCAGGTTAAACGTCAGGCTGCGTGGTTTCTCGCTTTCCATCACTTCGCGCGCCGCCTGCCAGACCTCGGCCTCAACGCATCCGCCGCCAATCGTGCCCAGGATTGAGCCATCGTCCCGCATCAGCATCTTCGCGGTTTCAAACGACGGCACCGAACCGCGCACGTTGACGATGGTCGCCACCGCCCCGCGCCGTCCCTCCCGCCGCAGCTTGACGATCTCCTCGTAGATGTCCATCGCCTCCCTATATTAATTCCTCCTGCGCTGTTGTGTTACGTTTAAAAGTCCCCTTCCCCGCTCCTTGCCGGCGCAAGGGCCGAAGGGAGCAGGTCGCTCTCATGAAGGCGGTTCGCATCCACGAATTCGGCGGGCCTGAGGTTCTCCGCTACGAAGACATCCCCGACCCAAAGCCGCGCAAGGATCAAGTCCTCATCCGCGTGAAAGCCTGCGCCCTGAACCATCTTGACCTTTGGGTGCGCAAGGGAACTCCCGGAGTCACTCTGCCCCGAATTCTCGGCAGCGACATTGCCGGAGAAGTTGTCGAGGCCGGCGAATACGTGACCGGAATCAAGGCCGGCCAGCGCGTTCTGCTCGCGCCCATGCATTTCTGCAATCATTGTGCGCAATGCACTTCGGGACGCCAGAATTTCTGCCCGGAATTCACTTGCCTGGGCAATGCCGTTGACGGCGGCAACTGCGAACTCATCGCGGTGCCCGTAGTCAACGTCATCCCAATCCCCGACGATCTGGATTTCAACCAAGCCGCCAGCGCGCCTCTGGTCTTCACCACAGCGTGGCACATGCTCGTCACACGGGCCGGCATTCGTCCGGGCCAGACGGTTCTGGTGCTCGGCGCTAACTCCGGTGTGGGAATTGCCGCCATCCAAATCGCCAAATTATTCAATGCCACGGTTATTGCGACCGCGGGCGACGAGCGAAAGATGGAGAAGGCTCGCCAGCTTGGCGCGGACCACGTTATCGACCACTACAAGCAGAAGATATCCGTCGAAGCAAAAAGAATCACCAACAAACAAGGCGTGGACATCGTCGTCGAACATGTGGGCGCGTCCACCTGGGACGAAAGCCTGAAGTCGATGAAGCCGGGAGCGACGCTTGTGACCTGTGGCGCCACCACCGGCCCGCAGGTCAGCCTCGATCTGCGATTCTTGTTTGCCCGCCAATGGTCGCTTCTGGGCTCCTACATGGGAACCATGGGAGAGCTGTACGAAGTGCTGGGGCACGTTTTCTCAGGCAAGCTCAAACCCGTCGTCGACCGCGCGTTCCCGCTCAGCGAAATACGCGCAGCCCACGAATACATGGAAAAGAGCAAGATGTTCGGCAAGATCGTGCTGAACCCGTAAGCCAGAACCACAGAGAAGGTTCATAGGGTCGTCGTTCCAATGTCCCCGGCGCGCCCCGCTGGTTTAGAATAGACGTATGAGCGATGGCTTAAATTTCGGCTCCTACGTCGGCACCAAGAACGGCAAGAAAGTCGCGAAAGACCTGACCTACGGAAATCCCACACCGGAGGGCCTAGTCCTCACCACACTCGACAACGCCGTCAACTGGATGCGCAAGAACTCCATCTGGCCCATGACCTTCGGCTTGGCCTGCTGCGCCATTGAAATGATGTCCATGGGCGCGTCGCGTTTTGATATTGCCCGCTTCGGCGCGGAAGTGTTTCGCCCGTCGCCGCGGCAATCGGATTTAATGATCATCGCCGGCCGCGTCTCCAACAAAATGGCGCCGGTTATCCGCCAGCTTTGGGAACAGATGCCCGAACCGAAGTGGGTGATCTCGATGGGCGCCTGCGCAACCTCCGGTGGCGTCTTCCAGAACTACGCGCTGGTGCAAAGCGTGAACCAGGTCATCCCGGTCGATGTCTACGTCCCCGGCTGCCCGCCCCGCCCCGAGCAGCTGATCTACGCCATCACCCTGCTGCAACAAAAAATCCAGAAAGAGCGCGGGACGATCAAGCGGGCGCTGAATATTTCGTAGGGTTCGAGTTACATTTTCCCCCTTCGGCCGGCCGGGTGGCCCACTCACGCCGTCCTTTGGCTTGGGTGGGGCTGTTCTCGCGGCCCTGTGCCCCGGGTCTCGAAAAGCGCGCGAGACCCGGTGCACCCCGCCCGAATTCCAGCTCTACAAACTCTGCGGTACGGTCAGTTGCTGCACGGTTCCGTTGCGCCAGACTTTTACCATCACATTGGAGCCGTTGCCCAGCAACTGCCGGAGTTCGTCCACTCCCGCCACCTTGTTGCCGTTCACTTCCATGATCACGTCGCCGCTTTGCAGCTGCATGAGTTCGGCTAGGCTGTCTTTCTCCACCCGGATCACGTACACGCCTGTCTTCTGGGCAAAGGCGAGCTTTTGGGCTTCGCCGTCGGTAAGGGCGCGGGCCTGAATTCCGAGCTTGGGCGCGCTCGGGGCAGGCGCGGCCGCCGGAGCAGTTGCCACATTCGCTGGAGGGGCTGCCGCAGGCGGTAACGAGGCTAGTGCGGGTGCATCTTTCAGCTGTTTCTTGATCGTGAATGCCGCGTCCTTGCCAACAATTTCGGCGGCGCTCTTCCCGGCCTCGCCGCTGAAACCGACCTTGTAAGCGGCTTCTAGCACGACGGTGGCGACCAGGCGATGATCGCTCTTCCGGTACAGATTGATCTCTATGTCGAGGGTGCGAATACCCATAATGTGCTTGGCCTGGCTGGTGAACTTGCCTTCGAGCAGAACGGTTTCGCTGGCATCTGCCGCGGGCGTGGCGCCGTCGTCATAGATCTGCGCGGCGACATTGTTTTTCTGCAAATACTCCTTGAGCGAAACGTGGAAGTAGTCCAGGAAACTCGGCGCAACGTCTACGCCGGGCGCTTGGGTGAAGTGCTGCACCTCCATGGCGCGGCAGAACGTCGCGCCATCTTTCGCGGCCAGCGGAATTGAGAACAGAGAAAAACATAAGAGAGAAAGCCAGATGTAGCGGTTCATTCGTCACCTCATTCGTGGGATCAAAAAGGAGGAGGGCAGCCACTAGGGCTATTAAGAGGTCGGAGGAGGTTGGGGCTCAGTGATGCGCATCACAGCGGGATTACGAAGGTCACGGGACGGGACCCATTTCGTTCAGCCGAGCGAGTTCCTTTACGGCACATTTTCATTACGAAAGGGGAGGTTCGCAGAACGGACTCGTGCGCACCTTGGTGTACGATGTTTTAGCCGCCAACCCAGCTTGCCGCAGTCTGCGAGGTCGGGGTTCAGGCATGGCATGAAGCGGGGGATGGAGCAGTTCTCGGTTCTCAGATGCCGAGGCTCCAGAAAGAAAGAATCCAGGCCATCCTCAACATGCAAACGTGTCCGCTACCAACACGCACTACAGCAAGAGCGCAACCCAGGACGCTTCTTCCTCCATGGGCCGCTCTCACTGCCGCTCTGTTTTCCGTTTGCCTTTCGTACGCAAGCCAAGCGCCATCGATTACCGCCCCGCCCAAAGGCAAGCTCACGACGGTCAACACTGCGCTCCAGGCACACAGTCTCACCGACGAGGAGGCCATGCGTGCCATTCCTGTCCACCTGCGCGGCGTCATCACCTACTTCGATCCAGACTTCGGTAGCGGACAGCCGGCCATCTTCATTCACGATGCCACCGGCGGCATCTTTATCAAGCTGATTTGCGAACTGACCTGCAAGCCGGCCGACCAGCTCTTCGTGGGAGCCTTGGTGGATGTGCGGGGAGTCAGCGCAGTCGGGGGTTATGGTCCGGTCGTCGCCAACCCGCAGTTCCGCGTCCTGGGCCGCGCGCCGCTTCCCCCGCACCCGCCGCGCGTCAGCTTTGCCGTCCTCAAAACCGGAAGCCAGGACGCCCAGTGGGTAGAGGTCGAAGGCTCCATCCACAGCGTCATCGAATATCCCCGCAGCGTAACGCTGCGCTTGGAGATGCAGGATGGGTCCATCAACGTGACCATGATCAGGGATCCGGGCGCAACCTACTCCGATCTGGTCGACGCCCAGGTCAGAATTCACGCCAATGCCGCGCCTACTACGAATTCCGACGGCCAGATGGTCGGCGTCCACCTGCAGGCGCCGAATCTGTCCGCTCTAAAGGTAATCGAGCCCGCCCCGGCAGATCCTTTTGCGCGCCCTGCCGTCCCCATCAACCGGTTATTGCATTGGGAGTTTAACTCGACTCCCACTCATCGCGTCCACCTGCGCGGACAGGTAACCCTGCAATGGCCCGGTTCCTTGCTCTGCATTCGCGACGCAACGCGAGGAATCTGCGCCCAGACAAGTCAATCCACCCCGCTCGCCGTTGGCGATCTGGTCGACGTGGCCGGATTCGTCGCGAGCGACGATAGTGCGCCCGTCATCACCGATGCGGTCTTCCGAGCCATCGGGGACAACCGTCCGGTTGCCTACCGATCGGCGACCGCCGGCAAGATTCTGGACGGCGGATTCGGCTCCGAACCGATCCAAATCGATGGCCAGTTGATTGGCTACGATCTGACCTCTTCGGACAACACTCTGCAACTCTCCTCCGGCGACATTCTCTTCCCCGCGATTCTGCCCAAGAGCCTCGCGGGAGGCGAAGTTCGCACCTTGAAGGTCGGGAGCCGACTGCGCGTCACCGGCATCTGCTCGGTCAGCATCGATGTGCAGAACCACGTGCGCGCGGGTGTGGCCGTGACCAAGTCCTTCCGTGTCCTCATGCGCTCTCCCGCCGACCTAACACTTCTGGAGGGGCCCTCCTGGTGGACCCCGGCTCATGCTTTGATCGTGCTCGGCTTAGCCCTCACCGCCACACTCTTCGCGTTGGGCTGGGTCGCCATCCTAAGACGGCGGATCGAGTTGCAAGCCGACCAGCTCCGCGCGAGCGAACAGAGGTTCCGTCATCTCGCGCACCACGACTCTCTGACCGGCCTCGCCACTCGAAGGGTCCTTGAAGACCGGCTGAAAGCCGCCGTGGAAAACGCGCGCCACCAGCAGGGCGGACTCGCGCTGCTGATGCTCGACGTGGACAACTTCAAGGAGGTCAACGATACTTTCGGCCATCAGGCTGGGGATGAAGTCCTGCGAGTGACTGCACAAAGGCTGCTGGCCGCCGTAAGGGCAAGCGACACGGTCGCCAGACTGGGAGGGGATGAGTTTGTCGTTTTACTTTCGGAGGTTCGAAACCCCCAGGCGGCAGAAATGGTGGCTGCCACAGTGGTCTCATCCCTGTCGCGCCGGGTACCGTTTGCCGGCAGGGAAATGCTGGTTTCGGTCAGCGTGGGGGTCGAGATCACCCTGGCCGGAAAAATGGATGGTCAAGCGCTGCTCCGGCATGCCGACGCCGCTCTCTACCGCGCTAAGAGCTCCGGCCGCAACTGCTTCCACGTCTTCGACCCTGAGCAGGACGAGGGCTTCAGTGAAAGGAAGCGGAAACTAAATACCAGAGAGGTCCCCGCGCCGAAGGCCTGAGAAACCTGGGGCGACAGCCACTCGGCTTCCGTCATCTCAGCCCGGAAGAATCCGGAGCGCAAACGCGTACTTACACGGCGGGGAATCGGGGAGTTGAACCTCCAGCCCCTGTTCTCCACGGCTCCATTTCAATTCGGATTTCGACCCCAGCAGTTCTACGCTTCTCATTTGGCGTCGGTAGTTGTCGGAGTTTTGAGCGAGCGACTTGATAAGAATTCTTCCGTCCGGTGGCCAGCCGAGAACAATCGCGTAAAGTGTTTCGTCTTTCGTAGTGAATCTAATGTCGGTGTGGTCAAACGTGATCTTCGATAATTGATATGAAGGAATCGCCTTGGCTTCCGTCGACGGGCCTTCCCCATAGATATTCCATGGACGCGTGCCTTTGATTGCTTCCGAGTTGACCTGCTGCCAGTCGGCAAGCTCGCCCAGAAAAGCGAGCTCATCGCTATCCGGCTCTCCGTGCCCGGGCAAGGGAATGCTGAGAAGAAGATTGCCGTTCTTGCTGACAATATCGACCAGGAAAGGAATGATGAACGACGCCTTCTGGTAGGTATGATTCTCAAACAGGGCCCGCTCGTAGTGCCAATGCCCGATGCAGGCCTCGGTCTGCCAGGGCTTTTCCTGAAGCTTGTCGGCGAGCGACATTTCGAAGTCGCGGGTGAGCGTGCCCCAGACCGGCTCGGGAACTTCCTTCAGGTCAACCACTCCTTCCAGGAGACCGCCGTGGGCCTGCACATTCTTATTGTAGTAATAGGCCATGATTTGCGGAGCCAGATCTGGAATGCCCAACCATACCTTCAAGTCGAGTTTGGGCCCGCCGTCATCGAAATCGAATTGCGCGCCGTCATCGAAATTGAGAATGTCGGGATTGTATTGATCGATCACATCCTGCACGCGCAAGAGAAATTGCTGGACGAACTCCGGACAGGGAGAGTTCTTCAGGTGAGGCTTGCCATTGATCATCTGCGGGTCCATGCCCTCCCACCATTTGCCCTTGCCGTCGGTGATTGTGTGCATGCCGTCGTAGGGGACGCCCGCGAGTGGACCCGTGGTGTCGCTTTTGTAGCGGACGGGAAGGAATTCGTCCCAGACCCGATGCGGCGTTCCGTGATAGCTCACGCCGAATCGCAGTCCATTGGCGCGCGAGACCTTCGCCCACGTGCCCACGATGTCGCGCTTCGGGCCGATGTTGACGCAATTCCAGGGCTGATATTTCGAATTCCAACAATCGAAGTTGTCATGGTGGGTGGCCAGCGCGACCAGGTACTCGGCTCCGGCGCGCTTGTACAGCTTGACCAGCGCCTCCGGATCCCATCTTTCCGCTTTCCACAGAGGGCAAATGTCCTTGTACCCGAACTGCGAGGGATGGCCATATTGCTTGACATGAAATTCATATTGGCGCGATCCCTGCATGTACATGCCTCGCGCGTACCAATCGCCCTGCTCGGGAACGCACTGCGGACTCCAATGCGCCCAGATGCCGAATTTTGCGTCGCGAAACCAATCGGGACATTGATAGGACTTCAAGGACTCCCAAAAGGGAAGGAAAGGTCCGTTGGGAATGTCGCCGCGAAAAAACTGCGAGTTTCCCAACGCTCTCGCCACGCGCGATAACGCGACCAGCGATATCCCACCCGCAAGAAATTGTCTGCGCTTCATGGTTCCAAAACCCTCCTTCAAACCCGACTTGCAATATTACCCGCCAGAGCGAAAAACCGCTGTCGCGAGCCGGGTGCAGAGCATCTCGCGGTTTTCGAGATGAGGGTCTTGGCGATGGCAAAGCTATCCGCATACGCAGTGGTAGCGCCAAAGAGTCAGAGCACGACTCAATCGCCATAAGGCTCCAAGCCGCAGCCACCATCAGCAGTACAGCGCCTAGCGGTCTGAGCGCCAGGCCAATTCCGTGGGTCACTGCATTAGCCAGTTCCTCCATGGACAACACTCTGAGCGGTGTTACGGTTATGGTGAACCCCTGCGCCGGGCGTCGGCTCCCACCCCTTCGACCTCGCTCAAGGGCAGGCTGGCCGCAAAGGGCGCGGCTAGGATAGGGCACCCACATTCCTGAGGGCGAACGATTCAAATCAGAGGGTTGATGTGCTGCCGTAGCCACTCGACGGTCGTTTCCAGCGGGGCGCTTGGGGCGGGGGAAAGCAGATCCCCCGCTCCGCTACGGTCGGATGACAGAGTTTTGCACGAACTAGCGCGGCGCCTTGAAGTTAATCGTGATTTGCGCTTGGTTGGGCACCGGCTTCCCGTCGAGAATTGTCGGCCGATACCGCCATTGCTTCACCGCGTCCACCGCCGCCTGTGCCAGGATGGTTTGTCCACTGATCACGCGCACGCTTTGCACACGACCTGTGTCGGCGATCGTGGCCTGGAGAACAACGGCTCCTTCCAGCTTCCGTTCGAGCGCGAATCGCGGATAGATCGGCTGCACTTGATGCTCGATCACAGCCGCCGAGACCCCACCCGAAATCGGGGCGCCGAGTCTTGGTTCCGCGGCGTGAGCCGCCAGCAGGCTGCTGAGAGCCACGCCGTCGGCGGCGTTGGCCTCGATCCTTATGGTTTCAAGCTTTTCAGTTTCGGGCTCTACCGGCTGGGGTTTTGCCGGTTCTAGTCTTGCTGATTCAAGCTTAGTCTGCTCGATCCTGACTGGCGCCGCTGAGGCTGTTTCCATCTTGGGCTGTTTTACGGCAGTGCTGCCGGAAACTTCCGCCACCGGGTTCACCTTGGCCGCGACAGTTTTGTCGTGCGTGGTTGCGGCTTGAGAGGAAGGACTATCCGCTGGGATGACAATGTCCTCGGTGGTAGCCCTCTCCACATGCTGCGTCCGGCGACCCTCGCGCGTGCGGTTTTCCCGTTGCGCTCGTTCCATTGGATGAGCGGGGCTAGGACGGTCCTCTGACGCCTCCTCGGCTACGGCGGCCTCGTCGACCTGCGCTGCGGGCGGCTCAATATCTGCATCTGCCGGCCGGTGTGCAGCATGGTGCGCCGGCTCGCTCGCCGAGCCGCCGAAAACCATCCAGGCCAGTCCCAGCGCCAGCACCGCCGCGCCCGCTACTATAAACGGGATGCGGCGTTTTGCCGGCTCATAAAGGTTTCCTAGCGAGCGCCCCTCGTAGAGCTGCTCGCGCAGGCGCGTCACCATCGCGTCATGAGCGTCACTTTTCTCGACCGCAGCGGGGGCCAGGCTAGGCAGAACGGATTCGTGAACCTTCTTCGCCTCCGCTTCAACCGCCGCCTCTGCCTCTGCCAGCGTCGCCGCCGGCTTCGCGCCCAGTTCCATCTTCACCCGTTTACTCAGTTCTATCCGGCTTCGTTCCTGCTCCTGCGCCGTGCCCGCTAACTCCGCCAGACGCGACAGGAAACGTATATGCGATTCGCTGAATGCGTGGGGGCGAGTGGAGAAAGCTTCCAGGATGCCGAACGTCTCCTTTCCATTGCGGATCGGCACGATCGCAATGGAACGTAATCCAAGCGTGCGGCAGACCACGGGATTCACCCGGAAATCGGTCAGCGTGTCGTCACAGCGCATGATTTCGCCGGTACGCAGGCATTGCCCGGAAATGCCCGATTCCTCGTCGAGATAAACCCCGACCTCCGGAGCCGGCTCCCCGCTTCGCGCCTTGCAAGTGACCATGCCGTCGCAGCGTAAGGCTACGGCAGCTCCGCCGGCGCCGGTCAGCAGGCGCGCTGTTTCCGTGATGGCGGTCAAAATGGGGCCCAGTTCGGAAACACCCGCAGCCACGGCGCCGCGCAAGCGAACCAGAATTGGCTCGGCGTCGGTCTCCGAAAAGGCGGGTGCGGTTTCCGCCGGAGCCCGCCGCGGCAGAAGAATCGGCGTTTCCAGCGGTCCACGAGCGGCTCGAGGAGGAATAGCCCGAGGGAACATCGAGGGATCGGACATAGGGGACGACCTCGCTTAAGTTGTATGAGGGTCAACCAATGCCACAGGATGGGAGTGCTGCAGTAGAACGTTAAGAAAAGTCTGCTTTATGTGGCCCCGCTTGTCAATGGAAGAATCGGACAAATGCACACCAGAGACCGTGAACTTAGTGCCGCATCATGCTGACGAGTAACCTGTTACCGGTGGGAGCAGCTTCCCGAAGCCGTCTGCTCGCTTGGATTCAGGCGAGAATTTCCGGCCCCGCGCAGGGACCCGGTGGACCGCGGCCCGGCTTGTGATACAAAACAGTGCATGCGCAAGAATCTCTCTGCTAGCGGGCCGCGAATTGTCGCGCAGGCGCCTTGCCGCGTCGATCTGGCGGGCGGCACCGTCGATCTCTGGCCACTTTATTTGTTCCATCCCGGTGCGTTGACCTTGAATTTTGCGGTCAACATACTCACGACCTGCCGTATCACGCCCCTGAACGCAAAGCACATCCACTTGCGCTCCCTCGACACTCACAAAGAGGAGCAGTTTGCCAATCTTGACGCGCTGCTCGGGGCCAGCCGCTTCGCTCTGCCGCTGGCGGCGCATCTGATCAAGTTCTTCGCTCCCGAAGGCGGGTTCCTGCTCGAGACCAATTCCGAGTCGCCGGCAGGCGCCGGCATTTCCGGCTCTTCGGCCTTGATGGTCGCCACTACGGCCGCGCTGGCCCGTTTCACCCATCGCGAGTTTTCGCTGGAACAGATGCGCGTGATTGCGCAAAATGTGGAATGCCAGATCATCCGCGTGCCCACCGGCTGCCAGGATTACTATCCCGCGCTCTATGGCGGAGTCAGCGCCATTCATCTCGATACAGATAGCATTCGCCGCGAGCCGGTCCCGGTTGCGTCGGAGGAAATTGAATCGCGTTTCGTGCTGGCGTACACGGGCGCGCCGCGCCAATCCGGCATCAACAATTGGGAAGTGTTTAAGGCGCACGTCAACGGCGATAAGCGCGTTTCCCGGAATTTTGAGCAGATCGTCGGCATCGCCCTCGACATGCGTGCCGCCCTGACCAGCGGCGATTGGAACGCGGTCGCCCGTCTGCTTCGCCAGGAGTGGAAGTTACGCCGCAGCAATGCTCCAGGTATCTCCACGCCGTTGATCGACAAGCTGATTGCAGTCGCCTCGAAAAATGGCGGGCTGGCCGCAAAAGCTTGCGGCGCCGGCGGTGGAGGCTGCGTGATCTTTCTGGTGGAAAAAGGTTCCACCGGCCGTGTGGCTGCCGCCATCCGCGAGCACGGCGGAGAAATCCTGCCCCTGGGCCTGGCGCGCGAAGGCCTGCGAGTCTCGGCTGAGGTTTAGGGTTCCCAGGTAGTATCGGCGCTATAATGGCAGCAGTTCGGGGCTGGCGTCCGATGAAGTTTCCCTACCTTTTTGCCGTGGCGGCTTGCTTGTTCTCGGGCGCGACTTGGAGCGCCGCCGACAGCCAGAAACCCTCCTTTCCGCCGCCCCACATCACCAATGGAGGACGCATCGACATCATTCGCGGCTTCAACGCGGAGTTGGTGTACGTACGCACCGCCTTCCCCATTGGACAGAGCGGCCTCAAACTCAAAGGTGGCACGATTTCGCCCGATGCCAAGCAACTGCAGGAAACCATCAGCCTGTGGGGGCAGGCGCTTAAGCCCGGTGACCAAGCGCAGATCACCGCCGTTACTTTCATCGATAACCGCATTCATTTCGAACTCAATGGCGGGCCGATCAAGAAAAAGAAGTGGTATCAGCACATCGTGATCAGCGGCAGCAGCGGCGATATTCCCCTCGACCAAGGCGATACCACCAACAATATCCACGGCACCTTTCTGGACCTGGTATTCGACCACTACATCCCGCAGATGAGCGTCGACCAGCTAAAAGACACGCTCCGCCCGGTCTTCGACTTCAACTCGAAATCGATCCTGGAAGCCTACCTGGAGACGATTCCGCCGAAAGCGAAAGACGCCATTAAGAAGCACCAGGTGCTGGTGGGCATGAATCACGAGATGGTGATTTACGCCAAAGGCCGCCCGCCGAAGAAGACGCGCGAGAAAGACGGCGAAGACGAGTATGAAGAGTGGATCTACGGCGATCCTCCCGATAATGTCGACTTCGTCCGCTTCATGGGCGACTACGTAGTTCGGGTCGAGACGATGAAGGTCACCGGCGAAAAAGTTGTGCGAACGGAAAAGGAAATAGACCTTGAGCAACCAACGGTGGCCAGAGGTGAGCCCGCCGCGCGTCCGCCGGGCGCGCCCAGTTTGCGGCGTCCTGGCGAGGCCCCGGATCCTTCCGCTCCGCCGCCCAACGCTCCCGATCAGCCTTCTTCCATACCCATGGGGCAGCCCGGGCCACCCGGACCACCAGGCGGCAGTGGCGGCGCGCCTCCGCCGCCATAGCAAGGAACCGCCTCGCGACTTGGCGGCAATCCAGCCTGCCTTTACACTGGAAGGGTGAAGATCGCACTGGGACAAATCAATCCCACGGTGGGGGATTTCGCGGGCAACGCCGCGAAGATCATCGAGTTCTCCCATCGCGCGCAAGCCGCCGGCGCAAGCCTGATTCTGTTTCCCGAACTGTCGGTATGCGGATATCCGCCGCGCGACCTGGTGGAGCGCCCATCCTTCGTCGCCCGCAACCGCGAAACCGCCGAACGCATTGCGGCGGAAGTCCACGGCATCGCCATCATCTGCGGACTCGTCACTCCCGCCGAGGCCGACACCGGCAAATCCGTGATGAACTCGGCTGCGCTGTTGCGCGATGGCAAGCTGGCTTTTCTGCAGTCCAAAATGCTTTTGCCCACCTACGACGTGTTCGACGAGATGCGCAACTTCGCCCCAGCCCGCGAGCAAACTCTGTTCCCGTTTTATGGCAAGCAGATGGCGCTTACCGTTTGCGAGGACGCCTGGAATGACAAGCGCTTCTGGAACAAGCGTCTCTACACCTTCGATCCCGTGGAAGCTCTGATGCACGCCGGGGGGAATTTCCTGCTCAACATTTCCGCCTCGCCTTTTTGGCTGGGGAAGCGGGAAATCCGCCGCGACATGCTGGCCACCATCGCGCGCCACTATCGCGTGCCGGTGGTGATGGTCAACCAGGTGGGAGGAAACGACAGCCTGGTCTTTGATGGATCGAGCATCGTGCTCAACGGCGAAGGAACGATCATCGCGCAGGGCAAGTCCTTTGACGAGGATCTGGTTTTCTTCGATGCCGACTCATTCACCGGCGAACTGCACGAGCAGATTGCCGGCGAAGGGGCCAGCGCCTACGCGGCGCTGGTTTTGGGCACGCGCGATTACGTGCGCAAATGCGGATTCCGGCAAGTATTGGTCGGGTTGAGCGGAGGCATCGACTCGGCTCTGACGGCCGTGATCGCGGCCGACGCCGTGGGCCCGGAGAACGTGATTGGCGTGGGCATGCCCGGTCCGTACTCCTCGCAAGGCTCGATCGACGATGCCCGCTCTCTGGCCGCCAACCTGGGTATCCGTTTCGAACTGCTGTGCATCACCGACATTGTTGGCAGCTTCAAGCAGACACTTCGGGAAGTATTTGCGGGCAAAAAAGAAGATGTGACCGAAGAGAACCTGCAATCCCGCGCTCGCGGCATGCTGTTGATGGCGCTATCCAACAAATTCGGCGCGCTGGTGCTCAGCACCGGCAACAAGAGCGAACTGGCGGTGGGATATTGCACGCTGTACGGCGACATGTGCGGCGGTCTTGCCGTAATCTCCGATGTGCCGAAGACCCTGGTGTATCGCATTGCCCACTACGTGAATTCGCGGCGCGCGGTCATTCCGCAAGCCAGCTTGGAAAAGCCGCCTTCCGCCGAGTTGCGTCCCAATCAAAAAGATAGCGACAGCCTGCCGCCCTATGAGATTCTCGATCCCATTCTCGAAGACTACATCGAGGAGTCGCATACCGCGGAGCAGATCGCCGCCGACAGAGGCTTCGACTTGGCCGTGGTGAAACGCGTGATTCGCCTGGTGGATTTCAGCGAATATAAGCGGCAGCAGGCTGCACCGGGGCTGAAGATTTCCGGCAAAGCCTTCGGCTATGGACGCCGTTTTCCTATCGCCGCCAAGCCGGATGTCTAAATGCGCCAACGTCCGGGAAAAAGGTGTTGGTTTGGTTTTGGGAAGGGCACGACCTTGGGTCGGGCCGCTTAGCGGATGAAAGGCATCGGCCCTCCGGCGGCCTGAGGGGGCAAGAACGGAGCCGATGAATTCCTTTCGCAGTCTTATGAACGTTGCTTGATGGAAATGATCCTCAGCGGCTAAAGCCTGCCTTCCTAAATGACCGGCAGCGGCACGGCTGGAAACCCGTGCCCTTCCCAAGACCATTATTGAGACTATTGTCACTCATCGCCAGAAAGGATCGCATGCACCGTCCGTTGAGCTGTTTTCTGATCGTCGTTCTGTTCGCCACGCTGGCCGTCGCCCAGCAAAAGCCAACTGCCCCGGCATCGAAACCCGCTGCCAAGCCCGCCGCGAAACCGTCGCCCGCTCCTACCCTGCCGTCGGAAGACACGGTAAATGCCTTCATGCAACAGACCTTGGGCTGGAACTCGTCGTTAAGCTGGAAAGTGCAGGACATCCGGCCGGCGGAAGCCGAAGGACTGGCGGAAATCACGGTTGTGATCAGTGGACCGGAAGGCTCGTCGGCCAGCAAGTTTTACGTCACGGCCGACGGCCAACATGCCGTGCTCGGCAACATCATTCCGTTCGGCGCACACCCCTTCGACGCCACGCGCAAGCAACTGGAGAAGGGAATGACCGGGCCTTCGCGCGGTCCCGCCGATGCCCCGGTTATTTTGGTCGAGTTCAGCGACTTGCAATGTCCGCACTGCAAGGCGGCGCAGCCCACGGTCGAGAAACTATTGTCGGAGGAGAAGAACGCCCGCCTGGTGTTTCAAAATTTCCCCCTCACTGGGCACGATTGGGCCATGAAAGCGGCCAGCTATGCGGACTGTGTCGCGCGCAGTTCCGGCGACGCTTTTTGGAAATTCGTGCAGGCCACCTACGATACGCAGACCGATATCACCGCCGCCAACGCGGATGAAAAGCTGACTGCGATTGCCGACGCGTCCGGCGTGAAAGGCGCCGACATGGCCACCTGCGCCGCTCAGCCGGAGACCACCGATCGGGTGCAGCACTCCGTGGCACTCGGCAAAGCGGTGGGTGTAAGCGGCACCCCCACGCTGTTCATCAATGGCCGTTCGGTCTCCAACCTGGGTGGAATGTCCTACGAGGAACTCAAGAGCCTGGTCGAGTTTGCCGGCAAGGACGCCGAAGGAACAAAGTAGAGACCCGGAAACGCCAATCTACTCCGGCATCCACACCAATGCCTGATCCTGCCCGCCCTCGCGGATCACGCGCGGCGTGATTACAACGAGCAATTCGTCCTCCTCATCTTGCTTGGTGTTGCTGGTCATGATTTGGTTCAGCCCGGGAACCATGCCCAGCCCCGGAAGCCCGGTCAGGCTGCTGGTCTCGCTACGGCTGATCTCGCCGGCGACCACCGCGGGTTGCCCGTCCATCAAAGTGAGGCTTCCCTGGAATTCGCGATTGGCGATGACCGGGACGCCATTGAACGATTGCCCCACCAAGGTGCGGAGTTGCAGATCCAGAGTTAAGCTAACCACATCGTCCCGGCTCACCACCGGCTTAGCCTTCAGGCTAAGACCGAGATCTTCGTAACTGAACGAAGGGAAGGGAGCCTGAAAGCTGTTGTTCCCAATCACTTGCGCGATGGCGGGACTGTTGAAGGTGGGAGCGAAAGTGGAGTTCAGAATGGGATAGCGCGAGCCCACCCGGAAAGTCGCGTCGTTGCCCTGAGAAACCCGCAATGTCGAATGCTCCAGATCTGTGAGCCAACTCTGATTGATCGAGGCCTGGACTCCCGGCGTCCCCAAAGTCAACCCCATAAGGGTCTTGCCATTGCCGAAGGTTGCCACCGGCTGGCTGAAGATCGAACTCTGCTGGCTTTGTCCCTGCAACTGCGCCAGCAGCGCCGAAAGGGCCGTGGAGTTGGCTTGGTTGATGCCCCCGTTGGCAATCAGCTGATTGATCAGTTGTTGAATGTTCTGCCCGCCCAGCGCGGCCAGCGCCGCCGCCGGGATGTTGAACAACTGGAACTGGTTGGGAATCTGCATGCCCAGATTGCGCGTCAGCATGTGGTCGACTTGGTACACTCTCACGTCGAGCATCACTTCCGGACGAGAACTGTCCAGACTCTCGATGAATTGCGTGGCAGCGTCGAGCAGTGGCTCGGGAGCGTTGATGGCAATGGTTCCCGACGATGGCTGGCTGGTAATAATTTTGATATCGAACAGTGAGCGCAGCAGGGTGGCGATCGTCGCGAAGTCGGTTGGGGTGTTCAATCCCGGTAAGAAGAAGGTGCGCGTAGCCATGCGGTCAAACTTGCGATGGTTGTCGGCCGACTCCTCCGCTAGCAGAATCTGTTTTTCCGCGAGCGGCGTCCAGAAGGTGTGGGTCACAGCGCAGGCGGCTCGCATCGCAGTATAGAAATCCACGTTGTTGATTGCGAAACGGACGGGCCGCCCGACCACGGATTCGTCAAAGACGGGATTCACGCCAAACGCTTTCGCGACCTGGGTCAGCAGCCCCCGCCCATCCCCTTCATAATAAAAGTCGGCGCGCACCGCGGCCGGCGCTACGCGCAATTCGCCGGCAGCTGACAGCAGGCGCGCCTTAGCCGCAGCCTGCGGAGCGTTATCACCCATCGCGTCCCGCACCCGTTGCCGGGCAAACTCATTCTGGGGATCGAGCCCAGCCGCACCCTGAAAATCCGCCAGCGCCTCCATCGGACGGCCGTCCAGCAACGCCGTGTTGCCGCGTTGCAGGTCGTTGAATGCCAACCGCTGGCGAGACAGTTCCCGCGCGGTGACGTAGTCGACATTTCGCGGAGCCAGTCGCGCCGCGGTTTGGAATTCGTCAAACGCTCCCTCCAGGTCTTTGGCTTTCTGCAACTTGAGCCCCTTGGCGAAGGCAGCCTTCGCTTCCTTCAATTCTCTCTTCGAGGGAGCGCAGCCTGGGGCCGCGGCATCACCCTCGCCGCAGGGAAACAGAGGAATGTTCTGCGGTCCGTTGTCGGCAGCCGGGGCCGGCCTGGGCTCCGGTTCCTCTTGAGCCGATGGACTAGCGGCTTGAGCCACGCAAAATGCGGCGGCCCCGAGGAGGGCAATGCCCAGGAAGAAGGAACTCCAACGCATGCTTCCGATTGTAACCGGGAATGGCCGCCGCCGAGATTGCCGAAAGGGCGACGTGCACTCGTAGTTGCGCATTTCAAGGCATCCGCCGGGAAGGCGAGTTTGCCAAAGCCTTTGCTTTCAAAACATTAACTGCATGATATTGATAATGCAGGGTCGGGGATTTCGGCAACGGCGCACCGCGGTCATCTAACCTAGCAATAGAATGCCCCTGGCGCTCGTCAGGTTGGCCCAGGATCGCTTTTCAGCCCTGCGGCCGTCGTACGGGGCCCCGATACGTCCTGGGCCCTTCCTTAGCCCTATGGCGTTTTATAACTAAAAGCTATTTGCTTGAAGCACGGATGCTTTCCTTCGAAGAATGAAGGGCTTAGCCATAGATACCCAGCCGCCTCCGCATAACCTCTTAATCTGCTGCGGGTTGGAAACTTGCTGGTTTTGGGGTATAAGAATCAGTTGGGTGCACGTTGCCTCTTTCTCGTGCCAACTCAACTGCATCCGCGAAAATTCAACGAGGCCTATCCAGTTATGACGTCAAGCCCGACAACGATGACCGCTCCCAAGGGGTTGGAGGGCGTGGTCGCCACGACCTCCAGCATTTGCTACATCGACGGGGAACAGGGCGTTCTGGCGTACCGTGGCATCGATATTCACGAGTTGGCCGACCACTCGAATTTTGAGGAAACCTGCTATCTGCTGTGGAATGGCAAACTGCCCACCCGCCCCCAACTGAAGGAATTGCATGAGCGCCTGGCGGAGGAGCGCAAGCTAGACGCCTCGGTCATCAACTTGTTGCGCAGCGCTCCGCGGCACGCGTTGCCCATGGACGTGCTGCGCACCGCCGTCTCCGCGCTCGCCCTCTACGATGTCGAGGAGATGAGCAACAGCCGGGAAGCCAACGTGCACAAGGCCATCCGGTTGACCTCGCAGATCGCGATGATCGTGACCGCCTATGACCGCATCCGCAAGGGCAAGAGTCTGATCGAACCCGACCGTTCGCTCACTCACGCCGCGAATTTCCTGCTGATGCTGAATGGCGAGCGTCCTTCCCCGACCGCCGAGCGGGCTCTCGACATTGCGCTCATCCTGCACGCCGACCACGAGCTCAACGCTTCCACTTTTGCCGCGCGCGTCACTGCGGCCACGCTTTCCGATATGCATTCCGCGGTCACTTCCGCCATCGGCGCGCTAAAAGGGCCGCTGCACGGCGGGGCCAATGAGGCCGTCTTTCAAATTCTACAGGCCATCGACAGTTCCGGCGCCGATCCCGTGGATTACGTGAAGGGCATGCTGGCGCAGAAAAAGAAGATTCCCGGTTTTGGCCATCGCGTGTACCACAGCGAAGATCCGCGCGCCACGCACTTGCGGACGATGTCTCGCGATCTTGGCCAATCCAGCGGCCAGGCCAAATGGTTCGACATTTCGCAGAAAATTGAGCAGTTCGTCAAAGCCGACAAAAAGCTCAACGCCAACGTCGATTTCTATTCCGCTTCCACCTACCACACGCTGGGCATTGAAGTGGATTTGTTTACCCCGGTGTTCGCCGTATCCCGGGTCAGCGGCTGGACGGCGCATGTGATCGAGCAACTCGATGACAACCGCCTGATCCGTCCCCGTGCCGAGTACGTGGGCCCGGCGTATCCACAGCATTGGATTTCCATGGAGCAGAGGGACCGCAGAAGCTCGTAGATTCACCTGCCCACAGCGCGAATGATTTTGTCTTCTCCGCGTTCTCGGAGAACGCAGAAAAGACAAAACTCAGAATGAATCATTTCACGCGTACTTCACCAGCGCCATGAAGCCGAAATCCATGTGAAGCTGCTGGTGGCAGTGCCAGAGCGTGTCCCCGGGATTGTCCGCGGCGAAATCCACTTCGACCGTCTGGTAAGGATCCACCATCACCACGTCTTTGAAAATGCCCGCGGTAGCTTTTCCCGCAACCTTGGTCAACTCGAAACTGTGGCGATGCAGATGGATGGGATGGGCGTCGTCGCTTTCGTTGCGGTAGACCATGCGGTAACGCTTGCCGGCCTGCACCAGCATAGGATCGGTGTGCGGGTAGGACTTGCCGTTGATGGTCCAGCGGTTGAAGCCGCCGTGCCCGCCGGGGATTTTGCGGATATGCAGATCGAATTGGCCGTCGGGGGTGGGAGCGCCGGCCGCCTGCTTGCCGCCTTCCTTGCCGAACAGGGTGTAATCCCACGGAGACTGCACTTGTTTCACCCACTGCGGGCTGCCCTTGTGTCCCGCGTATTCGACCACGATTCCAAATCCATGATTGCGATCATCATCGTCGGTCGAGCCCATGATCCACACACCCGGCGAATCCATCTTAACGACGGCATCGACGCGCTCAGCCGGGCCAACTTGAAGAATCCTTACGGTCTGGGGATTGGGCACGGGATTGCCGTCGAGCGCGATGACCTGAAATGAATGTGTCGCGAGCCCGACATTCACCGTCTCGGTCGCGCTGGCGTTCAGGAAATGAAATAAGACGCGTTGGCCTTGGCGCACCCGCACCGGCTCGCCAAAACCGAGAGCCTTGCCGTTGAACGAGAACGATTTGTAGCCGACTTCCAGGCCGTTATTCGGTGGAGGCGGCGCGCCGCCAATGTCCTCGCCCATGGCGGTGAAATAAGGCTCCCACTGATGCATGGCGAGAAAAACCTCTTGATCGTAGCGTCCAGGATCGTTCTTCGGGTCGACGTAAACAAAGCCGAACTGCCCGCTGAACACACCGCGCGCCAGGTTTTTCCCCGCCGCGGCGTGGGTGTGATACCAGCGGCTGCCGGAGGGCCTGGGGGTGAAGCGATAACGGTGATGTCCATGCGCCGGAACCGCGGGGCTGCCTTCCTCCATGGCGCCGTCGGCTTCGACGGAAATCATCTGTCCATGCCAGTGCACGATTTCGGTGTGATCGGTGTCGTTAAACACATCCACGACGACGGGTATGCCTTCTTTCATGCGCAGAACCGGCCCGGGGACCTGGCCGTTGTAGCCGAAGGTGCGCAGGGTTTTGCCGCCAGCAATTTCAAATGAAACGGGGGCGATGCGGAGGGTGACGTCGGCTCTCTCTGCGACTGGCACTTCCGAGCCCATGCTCAAGAGCGGGTTGCCCATCGCGATTCCAGCTCCCGTGAGCGCCGCCATTCCGAGAAACTGACGTCGGCTAACGGAGGAATTGTGCGAAGAACGTCTCATGACTAGGTCCTCCCGCTCGGATCCTACCTGGGGTGCCCCGTCCTTGTCTTTCCCGTTCTTTGGGAAAGACAGGGCGGGGATTTTTTTACTGGTTGAGGGAACATCTTTCCTTCGGGGAGAAACCCCCGTACTGTCCCTCCAAAAGCGGAGGAAAAAAGAGGGCACCCGCTCAGCGTAAAATAAAAGCCGGGGAGTTTATGCGCCGAGTTTACTTCGACAATAACGCGAGCACGCCGCTTCTGCCCGAGGTGTTTGAGGCCATGCGGCCTTACTTCAGCGAGCGCTTCGGCAACGCGTCGTCCATTCATCATCACGGGCAGGAAACGCGGGCGGCGGTCGAGCGGGCGCGCGAATCGGTGGCGGAGTTGTTGAAGTGCCGCGCCGCGGAGATAGTCTTCACCAGCGGCGGTACGGAAGCCGACAATCTGGCGCTTTTCGGGCTCGCAGGGCCAGGCGACCACGTCATTACCTCGACCATTGAGCATCATGCGGTGATGAATGCTTGCAAGCATTTGGAGACCGAGGGCTGTGAGGTCACCTGGATTCCAGTCGACGGCAAGGGGCAGGTGGATCCCGGCGACGTGTGGCGGGCGTTGCGGCCGAACACCAAGCTGATCTCCATCATGATGGCCAATAACGAGACTGGGGTGCTGCAGCCGGTCGCGGAAATTGGCAAGATTGCAGCCGAAGCGGATGTCTACTTTCATACGGACGCCGTGCAGGCGGCGGGGAAGGTAGGGGTCGATGTGAAGCAGATTGGTTGCGATCTGCTGTCACTTTCCGGTCACAAGATTCACGGGCCACAGGGTGTCGGCGTCCTTTACGTGCGCAAGGGAACGATTCTGCATCCCATGATTTACGGCGGCCGGCATGAACGCTCGCGGCGCGCGGGAACGGAGAATGTGGCTGGGATTGTAGGGATGGGGAAAGCGGCAGAACTGGCGCGAGTCGCATTGGAGCGGGGCGATCTGAATGAGATGGCTGCTCTGCGCGACCGCATCGAGCGAACGATTCTGCGCGCGGTCGAAGCTACGGGCGTAAATGGCGAGGGAGCGCCGCGGATACCGAACACGACCAACATCTACTTCGACTACATCGAAGGCGAAGCGCTGGTCATCGCGCTGGATTTGAAAGGACTGGCGGTGTCGACCGGCGCGGCGTGTTCATCGGGGGCGATTGAGCCGTCGCATGTGCTGACTGCCATGGGGTTGCCGCCGGAGCGGGCGCGGGCGAGTTTGCGCTTCAGCCTGGGGAAGCAGAACACGGCGGAGGAAGTGGATTTTGCATTGGGCTTGGTTCCTGAGACGGTGGCGCGGCTGCGGGAATTGTCACCTGTCTATAATAAAGCGGCTGTCGGCTCCTGAACGGCGCGAACTTTCCGTAAGATGGCTTACCGAAATGCACTTTGAGTATGAGATTACGATTGATGAGTATGTCTCCGCCCATCTCCTGCGAGATAAGCTGCGGGGGCGTCGTTCTTCTCGCATCATTCGCGCGGCCTTTTTTACGTCTTTGAGCTTGCTGTGCCTTGTTGCCGCCTGGAGGGGACGAAACTACAGCTGGATGGCGCTAGTCTTCCTGGCTTCGAGTGTGGCCTGGCTTTGTGCGGGCTTTTTACCAGGTATCCCCGCCGGTTATTACCGCGGCGCGTACCGCAGGTCGGGCACTGCTGGTAAGAGGTTTAAGGCTGACGTCGACGAGGAAGGGATTAAGGTGGAAGGAGACCTCGGGAGCTGGCACGTGAAGTGGCCCGGCGCGTACCCGAAGGGCGAGAACGGAAGCGTATTCGCGTTTTTCTCAGCGGGTACAGCTTTTATATTCGGCAAGAAGTACCTGGATAACGAGCAACAACTTGAACTTCGGCGGCTTAGCAAACTGGAATAGGCGACTGAGATTAACTAAAAGAACGAAAGGGTAAGTATTGAGCGCACCATGACCTCTTCCAGAACCATTGCCGTGGCCATGTCGGGTGGAGTCGATTCCTCGACCGTTGCGGCCATGCTGCGCGCTGACGGACATAACGTTGTCGGGCTGACCATGCAGCTGTGGAATCAGCGGCGGTTGGCCGGGCACGAGGGAATGCCGGAGGCGGTTCACGGGCGCTGCTGCTCGCTGGATGATGTTTACGATGCGCGGCGGGTCGCCGAGACCATTGGCATTCCTTACTACGTAGTCAACAACGAAGAGCGCTTCGAGCGTGAGGTGGTGCGGCCGTTTGTGGAGCAGTATCTTTCGGGGCGGACGCCGATTCCTTGCAGCCTTTGCAACAATCACTTGAAGTTTGACCAGTTGCTGATTGTCGCGCAGCAGATTGGCGCGGACGCATTGGCTACCGGGCACTACGCGCGTGTGGAATTTGACGCGCAGGGAGGGCGCTGGCTGCTCAAGCGTCCGGCGGACCGGTCGAAAGATCAGACTTATTTTCTTTTCGGCCTTACGCAGCAACAGCTCAGCCGCACTCTGTTTCCGCTCGGCGACATGACCAAGCCGGAAGTGCGCGAACTGGCGCGCCAGCATGGGCTGGCCCTGGCGGAGAAGCCGGACTCACAGGAAATTTGCTTCGTCCCGGGCGGTGATTACAAGAAGTTCTTGGAGGCTTATTTGGCCGAGCGCGGCGATACGCTGCCCGATACTGCCGGCGAGCTGGTCACCACCGATGGCAAAGTGATTGCCGAGCATAGCGGCATTCATCAGTTTACCGTGGGGCAGCGCAAGGGACTGGGCGTGGCCACTGGATCGCCGCTGTACGTCTTGCAGATTAATGGAGATTCGCGTCGGGTGGTGGTGGGCGATCAGGAGAATCTCTACTCAAGAAGTCTACGCGTGCAGCGCACGAACTTGATTTCGGTAGCGGATTTGGACCAGCCGATGCGAGTTTCGGTAAAGATTCGGCATCGTCACGAGCCGGCGCTTGCGACCATTGAACAGTCGGGTGATGACGAAATTCTGGTGAGTTTTGATGAACCGCAGCGGGCCATCACGCCGGGCCAAGCAGCTGTGTTTTATGACGGCGATGTCGTGGTGGGTGGTGGGTGGATCGTCTGAGAATACTCACCGTTTGAAGCGAAACCATTCCCTCAGCGGCTGAAGCCTTGGCTTGTTCCGAGAAAGCTATCGCAGCGCTAAAAGCGCCGCGCCACCCAAAGCCACTTTTTCAGCGCTAGATGAACATCTCGTCTTGCGGGATGGGGTCTCGATCACGGCGCCTGCGGCGCGAGCCTACCAGGAACTCAAGTCCGGCGGTCACACCCTGAATTACGCCGGCGAGCTTGCGAACCGGGGCAACCACTGTCTGGTGGACCATTTCGGTGGTTTCTTCGACGCGATCCAAAGAGCGGCTCACCAAATCGTCGGCGCGAATCACTTGCAGGCGGGCGCGGTCCACGACGTCGCTGACTGCCGCATCGAGCCGGCCCAGTTGGGCGCGGACCATGGTGGTCGATTCGCTGACGTTGGCGATCGCAGTATCGATTTTGGGGCGAAGCTCCACCATCATGGAATGCACCAGCTCGGCGGTGGGCAAGACCTTGGTGCGGACGTCGTCGGCCAGCGCTTCGATCTTGGCACTGGTTTTGCGCACCGCGAGGAACATCCCGAACAGAATGCCTGCCTGGATGATGATGGCCGCTGCCGTCAGCGCGATGAAAATTGTCAGATGATCCATACGCGTTACCCCGCCACCGGAAGTTCGAGCCGGGGATTACCTAAAGCGCCTACCTCACAGATTCTGCGCGGGGCCGTCTTCCGTTTTGGCGGTCGCTTCGCGATAGGCCTGCCGTCCCGCTTCGTAGGCGGAACGGAATTGCTCTTTCTGCTGGTTTAGAACTTCGCGGCCCCGGTCGGCCCATTCCGCGGCTTGTTCGCGAGCATCGCGCGCGCGATTGCGCACGTACTCGCGGCCTTCTTCGGCCTTGGAACGCAGGGCTTCGCGGGTTTCGCTGCCGGAGCGCGGCGCATACAAAACGCCAATTACGGCACCGATGCCCAGTCCGGCGAGAAACCAAAGAACTCCACCGCCATCTCTATCTGACATGGAATCTACCTCCGTATAAATGCCGCCGATTGAATGGTAGCACCCGGTTTGGGGAAACACAATTCAGGTTCGCCGCGGAGCGCTTCCGCGTGCGCCGGCGGAGATTGCGTCAATGTTAGCCACCGGGGACACAGGGTCGCACAGAGGGTTCGGCCGGAGAGCGGCGATGAAACTTGTGGGGAACGCTCTTTAGGGGAGACAATAGCGAGGCCGGAGGACGTTGCAAGAAATGAAGTACCGCCAGCACGGATATCAAGATCGCGACGACAAGCCGCGGCAAAAGTCGGCGGAGGGTCCCGCGCGGAAGAAAGACGATTCGTTCGGGCCGCGGGCCTTGCAAATGCCGGCGCGAACCAACGTTTCGCGCTGCGCGCAGTGTGGCACTCTGCTGCCGTCGGTGAGTGGGCCGGTGGGGAAGTGTCCCAAGTGCGGTTTCGAGTTGCACTCCTGCAAACAGTGCAGCTACTTCGATCCGTCCAGCCGGTTCGAGTGCACGCAGCCGATTCCGCAGCGCATTCCGCGCAAGGATGTGAAGAATGAATGCACGTTCTACTCGATTAGCGTGAGGGTGGAGAAGGAGACGTCTACCCCAGCGCAGGCGCGGCCGGCGGATGCGCGGCAGGCGTTCGAGAATTTGTTTAAGAAGTAGCTAGCAAGGTGCTGAGCCCGCTGTCAGAAACGTAAGCCCCCCACTTCGCTTGGTTCGCTCCGCTAGGGTCGAAATGACATAGGGTTTAACTGGCAGCCTTCAGCAGATCGCTCAGTTTGTCGAGATCTTGCGGGCTGGCGTCGCCGATCACGAAATAGCGAAGGCCATTGCGGCTCCAGCCGCGGACGGTGAAGGAAAGCGCATTTGTCGTAATCTCGTTCAGGGGCGCTTTGCCTAGCGCTTGCTCCTGAAAAATGAAGACCGAGATCTGGTGCTTCCGAACGCGAAAAATCAGCTCCGCGCCGGGGGATTGATTCAGGTAGCTGACTTTGCCGCCCACCAGCTCAAAAGGCGAATCCTGTGACTCTGGCAGGTTGAAGGTGAAGGGAATCTTTCCCTCGAACCACGGCTTAACCGTGTGCCGGTCGGTTGAGACCACATCGACCGGATTGGCGCTGGCCAAAGTTGCCACGTGCTGGTCAGCCAGTTCGCTGAGCATTTGCGCTTCGGGGTTGGGCCGGTAGCGAGCGAGAATGAGCGCGCCGACAAGCAGCATCGCGGTTACAGCCATGAGAGCAGGCAGCCAGCGGGAGGGCCATGCGAGGGACTCGCGTCCCGCGACGCGTTTTTCGATGCGGGCGCGGAACTCTGGGTCGGCGGTAAATCTGTGGCCGGCGATACGAATCGCCCGCTTCAGCTGAAGCTGGTCTAACCCTTCCGCGGAGCAGATAGGGCACTGGCGCAGATGCTCCGCGCACGCGCGCGCCTCATCGGCGGGGAGTTCTCCGTCGAAGTAGGCGTCGAGTTTTCCGCTCCAAAGCTCGCAGGCCATGATCTAGCCCTTCTGGGTTTGTCCTTTCTGCAATTCTCGCAGCGCTTCCCGCAAAGCGCGGCGGGCGCGCGACAAGCGCGACATTACCGTGCCCATGGGGATGGCGAGGGTTGCGGATACTTCCCGATACGACATTTCTTCCACTTCACAGAGCAACAGCACTTCGCGATGGTGCACCGGGATCCGCAGCAAAGCATCTTGCACGAGCTGCCCATCGGCACGTTGGAGGAGCAGGCTCTCGGGTGTATCCGCGGCCGTGGGCAGGGTTGCATCGCGTTCCTCCAATTCCAGCGGAACGGTCGCGGTTGCTTGCAGGCCGGTGCGGGAATTGAGGAACGTGTTGCGCAGAATTCGGTACATCCAGGCGCGAAAGTTGGTGCCCGGCTGGAAAGAAGAAAATCCCTTCAGCGCCTTGGCGTAGGTTTCCTGCACCAGGTCCTCGGCTTCCTCGCGGTCGTGGGCGAGCCAGCGCGCAAAGTTATAAAGCCGCTCGAAAAGCGGCATGGCGAGCTCTTCGAAGGGCTGCGGTAACGGACGCTCTGCCGACACGGCCACAAGAGTAAACCATGCAGCAGAGATTTTATTCCCTTGGCACCCGAATTCTTTCGCGCGGAATAAAAGCGCGCGTTGCCGGTTCTACACGGGGAAGGTAGCCGGCGAGGCTGCTCTGATTCGGAGGCGACGATGGCGAAAGAGATAACGGCGCAAGAGAACGGCACGATTTTATTCGACCACCACCACGACGGCGTGGACCGCCGGGGATTCCTGAAGTGCATGGCGTGGGCGGGCACGGGCGCGCTCTGCGTCATGGAGGGCGGAGTGCTGAAGTCCTATGGCCTTGGCGATCCCGCGCACATAGCCAAGCAGGCGAAGGGCGAACTCAGCTTTGTGCAGATCAGCGACAGCCATATGGGGTTCAACAAGGCGGCGAATCCCGACGTAGTTTCGACTTTGCAAGCCGCCGTGAGCAAGATCAATTCGCTGCCGGTTGAGCCTGAATTCATGCTGCACACCGGCGACATCAGCCATCTGTCGAAGTCGTCGGAGTTCGACACCGTGGACCAGATTCTGCGATCGGCCAAGCCCAAGGATGTATTTTTCGTTCCCGGCGAGCACGACGTGCTGGAAGACGACGGAGCGCAGTACCGGGAACGCTATGGCAAAGATACAAAGGGCAGCGGCTGGTACAGCTTCGACAAGAAGGGCGTGCACTTCGTGGGCTTGGTCAACGTGATGAACCTGAAAGCCGGTGGAATGGGATCGCTGGGCGGCGAGCAACTCGAGTGGTTGGAGGACGACGTCAAGCATCTTTCGAAGAGCACGCCGGTGGTGGTTTTCGCGCACATGCCTCTGTGGAACATTTATCCGGATTGGGGGTGGGGGACCGAGGACAGCGCGCAGGCGCTTTCCTACTTGAAACGCTTTGGCTCGGTGACCGTGCTCAACGGGCATATTCACCAGACCATGCAGAAAGTCGAGGGCAACGTCACGTTTCACACGGCGACTTCCACGGCTTTCCCGCAACCGCGTCCCGGGGCCGCGCCTTCGCCGGGGCCAATGAAAGTGCCGGCGGAACAGTTGCGCGCGCTGCTGGGAGTCACAGACGTGAATTACATGCGGCATCGGCATGCGCTCGCGGTCATCGATTCGACGCTGGAGTGATGAAGACTTTGCTATAGGGAAGGAAATAATCAGATGAAAGAACGCAGTGGGGCACTTGGTATTGCAGCAGTCGTCGTGTTGGGTCTGGCGGTAGCCGCAGGCGCACAGAGAACCATGGCAGCGGGCGCGGAAGCCGCTCCCAACGGCTCGGAGATCACGATCGACAATTTCATGTTTACGCCCGCAACGCTCACGGTAAAGGTTGGAACGCCGATCACTTGGACGAATCGCGACGATATTCCGCACACCGTGGTCAGTGACGACAAGACGTTTAAGTCCAGAGCGCTCGACACTGACGAGAAATTCACCTTCACCCCGGCCAAGCCAGGGACGTACACCTACTTCTGCTCGATACATCCCAAGATGGTAGGCAAAATTGTGGTGGTGCAGTAAGCGAGCTCCCATGCATCCATTTGATCTCAAGTCGGCCTTGCTGGCGAAACATGCGCAGCATGTCGTGCTGGTTCACTTCCCGATTGCGCTGTTCTTGACGGGAGTGGGTTTCGATTTTGCGGCGCGCTGGACGAAACGGCCCGCGCTCGCGGCTGCAGCCTACTACAACCTGATCGGCGCGGCGGTTTCCGTGCTGCCGGTGCTGGTGACCGGCATTCTGGCATGGCAGTGGCAGCTGGAAGGTCAGAAGTTGAAGGGCGTACTGCTGCTTCACTTGGGGTTCGGATGCGCTTCGGCATTGCTCATTTGGCTGGTGGCATGGCTCCACGTTCGGAAGGAACGAGGGACAAAACCGGTCTTTTCCGGCCTGCGTCTTTCCCTGGAACTGTTTGCCGTAGTGTCGATCATAGCAACGGCGCATCTCGGAGGATTCCTGAGCGGCGTCAACATTGCCGGGTAGCCGGAGGTGCGCGGACACTCCGGTTCGCAGCCCTTGAAGTCGATTTGCACCTAGGGCTTCGTCGTGGGGCGCAGGAGAATTTCGCTGACGAACGAGTCTGGCGCTTGGGTTACCAGCATGGCGACGGCGTGGGCAATGTCGCTCGGCTGCAGCATCTTGCTCACGTCCTTGCCAACATGTGGACTCAGGTCGGTATTGGTCGATCCGGGGCAGACGACCGAGACGCGAATATTGTGAGCGCGCAGCTCTTCGGCCACCGAATAGCTTAGGCCGTTCAATCCCCACTTAGAGGCGGCATAGGCAGCGCCGTTGGGCAGGGCGTTTTTGCCCGCGAGGGACGAGATGTTGATGATGTGACCGCCCTTGGCGCGAATCATGGGCGGGGCAAAGCTGCGAATCGCATAGAAGACACCGCGCAAGTTGGTATTCAGGATTTGCTCCCAGGCATCGGGCGCGAGCTGGTGCAGCGGACCTCCAAAGCCGCCCACCCCGGCGTTGTTCACCAAGATATCCAATCGGCCAAAAGTGCCGTCCACGCGCTTGGCCACGGCCTCGACAGATCGCAAATCTGTAACGTCGCACTCCGCGACTTCGGCTTGACCGCCGGCTTGCGAAATGGATGCGGCGGAGGCTTCGAGCAATTTGCGCGTGCGTCCGCACAATACGGTGGCGGCGCCCAGGGCCGCCAGAGTTTGGGCAATGGCGGCGCCGATGCCGCGGCCCGCGCCAGTTACTATTGCGACTTGGCCCGCCAATGACTTGGCGCTCGCTGCGCTCATGGGTGCCTTCTTCCGGATTCCGAGAGGGGACCGCTGACCATCCCCGAAATCTACCCTTGCATCTTACAAGTTAGGTACCGGATGAAGTAAAGCGTGCTTGCCTTAAGTGGGTGACATACTTATAATCCCGCTCACCGGAAACACCGCTATTGGCTGCCTTGGGTTTAGAGTGGTTGGAGGGGGGCGCTGGGTTTTCCGGACCCGTCGCATGGGCGTGCAGCGTCCGTGTCTGAAGACAAGCCAGGCGACTGGAGTAGGGGAGTTGCCTGGGCAGGATGTCGTCGCTGATTTCCCAAGAGTTTCAAGGAGCCATTCGAATGAAGACGAGCGTATTGGTAATTGTGCTTGCGTTGCTGGCAGTAGCGCCGCTGGCGGCGATGCCGCAGGCGCAGCCGGGAACGTCCGCATCGGCGGCGCCGGTGATCAAGGATCCAGCCGAATACAACGCCTACATGGGGGCCATCGGTGAAAAAGATCCAGCCGCGAAGATCAGCGGCCTGGAAGCCTTCCTGGTTCAGTTTCCCAATAGCGTGGTGAAGGTCGACGCGCTGGAAACCCTGATGGCCACCTACCAGCAGACGGGTAATGCCGATAAAGTCGCGGACGCAGCCAACCGGCTGCTGGCGGTGGCGCCGGACAACGTTCGCGCCCTGGTGGTCCTGGCTTACATGGAACGTGCCGGCCAGAAATGGACGGATGCGGGACAGCATGCGATGCTGGGTCTGGCGGCCCTCCCCAAGATGGTCAAGCCGGATGGCCAGTCGGATGCGGATTTCGATAAAACGAAAGCCCAGATGGCCGCCATTTTGAACAACGTGGCGGGATTCTCGGCCTACTCGCTGAAGAATTTTCCCGACGCCCAGAAATATCTCCGCCTTGCGGCGCAGGGCGACCCGAATAACGTCGAGAATGTCTATTACTTGGCATTGGCCTACCTAACCGCTGTTCCTCCGGATTACTTGAATGGATTGTTCTTCATCGCGCGCGCCGCGAGTCTGGCGTCACCCGCGGGACAAGCGCAGATCCAGGACTATGGCAAGAAGATGTACGTCAAGTATCACGGCTCCGACCAGGGATGGACCGATGTGTTGGCCGTAGCTAAAACTGCACCGGAGCCCCCGGCCGGCTTCGCTATCACCCAATACGTTCCTCCCACGCCTGCGCAGCAGTGCACCGAACTGGTGAAAACGAAAGAGCCGAAGGACATGAGTTTTGCCGAGTGGGAGCTATGTCTCTCCGCGGGCACTCCGGAAGATGCCGACAAAGTGTGGTCGGCGATTAAAGGCAAGGCTTTGCAGATGGAGGGAGTGGTGATTAAAGCTTCTCCCGATGAGTTGCAGATTGCCGGCAGCGAAGACGATATCGAGCAGAAGAAAGCCGATATCACCCTCACCACGACGGGCCCAATTCCGCCGCGTCTCATGCCCGCCGAGGGAGCAACTTTGGACTTCGGAGGCACTCCGGCTTCCTACACCGCGAGCCCGTTCATGATGAGCATGGAAAAAGGCACGTTGTTGACGAAAGCGGCGCCTACGCCGGCCAAGAAGCCGCCCGTGCACCACCATGCGGCGACGCAGTAGACTTTCTTTCCAGAAGACACAACCTGGAGGCAGCCCCGGCGGGCTGCCTTTTTTCTGCTGGGCGAGCGATGAACGATTCCGCGCAACCGCCAGACGGGATCGGAGCAGCCGGCGAGGCCCCTTCAGCTTCGCTCACTGGCGCGACGGTTAAGGCAAGGGCTAGCGGACGGCTCTCTTTTCGTAGGCGGCGGGTCTCGCGCTGCGCGGGGGGCGCTTGCTGCCTTCTTTGAGTTGACGCATGTCGATCTTCAGTTCGGCGATGGTGCGGCTTAGCGTATTGCGGTGCATGCCGAGCTGGCGCGCGGCGCGGCACTGGTTTCCCTTGTTCTCTTCGAGGACGGTGAGGATGAAGCGTTTCTTGAACTCGCGCACCGCTTCGGAATACAGAATGTTGCTTTTGTACATCTGCAGCACCAGTGCTTCAAGCTGATCTCTCACGGCCTCTCTCTTTCTTTAGCTTTCCGCTCGAAAAGCGAATTCGGGAAAGTGTGTCTAATCCATTACGCGGCTTACTTGCTGGAGCCGGCGCCTGGTTTGGCTTCGCTCGAAGCGGGCTGCTGATGATGCAGCAAGTCCAGCCCCTGATAGAAGCGTCCGCGTAATTCCGCGGGTGCAACCCAAATCGCGGCTCGTCCCACTACCAGGAAGTACGGCGCCAACTGCGAACCCGCCAACATTTTGGAAGCGGGAGTGAAGGCCGCCATGCTCACCAAAACCACGGCTATTACCAAGCAACCGCGCACCAGACCCAACAACCCACCCAGAAAACGGTCAAACAAGCTAAGCCCTGCTTCTCGTACAATCCAGCGGGCGATTCTCCCGGCCAAACCGGCAAGAATCATCACCGCCAAGAAAATAATCAGAAACCCCGCGATCTCACCCAACCAAAGCGATTTCAGGTACGGCGAAAACCACTGCGCCAGCCGGTAGTACTGCCACGCGGCCAACAGGTATCCACACACCAAGCCGCCAATCGCAAAAGCCTCCTGAAAGAAGCCGGAGCTAGCGGCTCCAACCACAGACAACAAGATCACGGCCAGGATGATCCAGTCCGCCCCGTTCATAGGCTTTTGCCCGGCACGTTGCGGCTAAACCTCCAGCTCGCGACCCGTGAGCTGGCGATACGCCTCTCGGTACTTTTCGCTAGTCTTACGCGCCACCTCTGGGGGAAGGGAGGGTGCAGGGGGCTGCTTGTTCCAGCGAGTTTCCTCGAGGTAATCCCGAACGTACTGCTTATCATAGGACTCCTGCGCCCGGCCTGGCTCATACGTCTCTGCCGGCCAGAACCGCGAAGAATCCGGAGTGAGCACTTCGTCGGCCAGCGTAATGCCGGCCGGCGTGCGCCCGAACTCAAACTTGGTATCGGCGATGATAATCCCTTTTTGCCGCGCATACTCGGCGGCCCTGGAATAAATTTGCAGGCTAAGGTCGCGCAGTTTGTGGCTCAGCTCAGGGCCGACCAGCCGCGCCACTTCTTCCAAGGAAATGTTCTCGTCGTGGCCGGTAGCCGCCTTGGTGGAAGGCGTGAAGATCGGTTCGGGCAAGCGATCGGACTCTTTGAGTCCGGCGGGCAGCGGGATGCCGCAAACCTCTCCGCTGGCTTTGTACTCTTTCCATGCGGAGCCGGAAAGGTAGCCGCGCACCACGCACTCCACCGGCACCATATCTCCGCGGACCACCATCATGGACCGGCCTTGTAGCTGGTCGGCATACTTGCGGACGGAGGCGGGATATTTGCTCACATCAGCCGTGACCAAGTGATTGGGCACTACGCCACGCAGGAAGTCGAACCAGAACAAAGAGATCTGGGTAAGGACGCGGCCCTTGTGCGGAATGCCAGTGGCCAGCACGTAGTCAAAGGCAGAAATGCGATCAGTCGCCACGAACAGCAAATGATCGTTGCCCAGGCGATAGACATCGCGAACCTTGCCGCTGGCATAGAGTTCGAGATCCGGGAAGTCGGTTTGTAGCAGAACGGTATCGAGAAGTTCGGGGCTCATGCTGGAATTCTAACCGGGAGGAAACGTCGCGTATTCTAACTTCTCAGAAAAATTTGTCAATCGTCCAAATCACAATTCCTGTAATTTCGTTTTCGCCTTTGAATACAAAAGAGTTGACAGTTGCCATCGCCGTGCGTGAGCCGCCGGAGAAGGTTTCCGCTCGGCGCAGGTTGTGGAAAAGATGGAAGAGCGTGGATAACTTAGCCAAACCGCAGCGCTTCAGCCTACGCGGTGGCGGCAAAGCGCACAGAAACCAATTTCGAAACGCCGGGCTCCTGCATGGTGACCCCGTAAAGCGTAGGCGCGATGCTCATGGTCTTTTTGCTATGAGTGATGAGCACGAACTGGGTCTGCACGCTCATCTCCTTGACCAGTTCGGTGAAGCGGCCAATGTTGGCCTCGTCGAGCGGCGCATCCACTTCATCGAGAATACAGAACGGGCTGGGCTGGTATTGGAAAATGCCGACCAGTAATGCCAAAGCAGTCAGTGCTTTTTCGCCGCCGGATAGCAGCAGAACGTTCTGCAGCTTCTTGCCCGGAGGCGAAGCCACCACGTCGATGCCACTTTCCGCGCTGTTTTCCTCGTCGGTTAGGCGCATGAACGCGTGTCCGCCGCCGAACAGCTTGGCAAAGGTCATCTTGAAATTCTCGTTGATCTGCTGGAAAGCCTCCTCGAACTTCTGCCGCGAGAAGGTGTCGATCTCCTTGATCGTGGCCTGCGTATTTTCGATGGAGTCAATCAAATCTTTGCGTTGGCCCTCCAGGAAAAGATGCCGTTCGGCCGTCTCTTTGTATTCTTCGAGCGCCATCATGTTGACCGGCCCCATGGCTTCGAGGCGCGCGCGCATGTCGCGATAGATCTGGTCTTCCACCGTCAACAGCTCGCCCGCGACGATTGGAATGGTCGCGTCGGCGGTTAGTTCGTCGCGCTCGATGCCGAGTTCGTTCAGGCACGTGCCGGCCATGTATTCGGCGTCGGATTGCTGCTTGGCAGCGAGAGCGGCCAGTTCGGCCCGGCGGTCGCGGGCCTGGTCGAGCAGTAGGCGCGCATTGCGCAAGGCCTCTTCAATCTCCGCCAACCGCGCGCGGACTTGTTCCGACTCGAATTGCAGCAACCCATCGCGGGCAGCGCTGGCATTGCGTTCGGCTTCCAAGTCCACGAGGTGCGTGGCGATCTGCTGGCTCTCGCTCTCACGTTCGAGGATTTCGGTGAAACAAGCCTCGATCTGGGAAAGCAGGGAAGCGAGTCGCCCGCGCATTTCCACCGCCATCGACTGAATACGGGCGACCCCTGCCGCCGCTGAACGATGCCGTTCCTCCAAGGTGGCCGCGCGCGCCAGTTGCAACGAAGCTTCATTCGCTGCTTGATCGCGCGCCTCGCGCAGTCCAGCGAGTTGCTGCTGAGCGTTCACGGCCGTAAGTTCGAGCTGCGCCTTCTTTTCCTGGACGGTGGTAATCTCTGCCTGGCGCGCAACGATCAGCGATTCCTGCTCCGCGTGCTCCGCCGCCAAGCGCCGAAGTTCGTGGTGACAAGTGTTCAGCCGCTCCCGCACCCGCGCCATTTCAGAATCCAATTGCTGCAGCATGTGCCCGGAAGTCATCGCTTGCGTCTCCGCCTGGCGTCTGCCGCCCTCCAGCCGGTCGAGCAGGGAAGTGAGGTCGGCGATCTCGCGCCCCAACGTGAGCACCAGAGTCTCCTCGTTGCGTAAAGCTGATTCCAGTTCGCCCAGTAACCGGAGCACTTCGCGCAACTCGCGCTTCATCGATAACGGGCCCTCGGCGCGCTGTTTGCCGCCCGTGACGGTCACGTTATGAAAGCACTCGCCGGTCTGCGCGAGAAAGAACGCATCGGGATTTTCCAACGCCAGATTGCGCGCAAATCTCGGCTCGGAGACGATGTAGCCGTCGCGCAACTTCGGCAGAATGACTTCCAAAGATCGCCCGAATCCGTTGAGCACCCGAATGGCGTGCTTTAGCGGAAGAATGGCCTCGTTCGGCCGCGCCGCGCGGGCCGCTTCATCCACCGCGAAGGAGAACTTAGCCTGCGAGTCTTCGGGATGCACCAGGAAAGTGGCCCGGCCATCGACGTTGGTGCGCAGCAGGCGCAGCCCTTCGTCGGCGGCATCCCAGGATTTCACCACGACAAAGTTGAGTTCGTCGCGCAGAAAATCTTCCACTACGCCTTCGTAGCGTGGCTCGACTTCCAGGAAATCCGCGAGCACGCCGGCGGGAGCGAGGCCTCCATTCAATCCGCCCGACTGGAAAAGCCGCCGAACCGATTCGGTAGAATAGCCGTGCTCGGCGATCACCGCTTCCAGCGATCCCTTTTTGCCGAACGCCGTCGCATATTCTGCACGCAAGCCATCCAGGCGATGCTTGGCCTCAATTTCCGCGCGGCGCTTCGCCTCCAAGGACAGCCGGGTTTGGCTGATTTCTTCGGCCAAAGTGGAAGCCCGTTGCGAAACCGTTTCAAACTCCAATGCCAGTTGCCCGCGCTGTCCGCCGAAAGCTTCGACCTGGGACTTCGCGGTCATCATTTCTGAGCTGAGGCGCTGCGACTCGCGATCGACCCCGGCTAATCGCTCTTCGGCTTGGGTGAGCTGGTTGCGCAGGTTGGAAGCGGAAGAAACCGCCTCCAGAATGGCGCTCCGCGAGGCCTCCTGCCGATGCTCCAACTCCGCCAGAGCCTGGGCAGCATTCGTGGCTTCTTCCTGAGCCTGCGTCAGTCTCTGTTGCGCCGCCGCCACATCGTCGGCCGCGGAAGTCAGCATCAGGCGGTTGGCTTCAAGTTCCGTCTCGATCGCCGTCAATCGTTCTCGCGCCTGCGTAAGTTCCGCTTGCGAAGAGAGCGCCCGCTCGACCAACTCTCCGCAGCGTTCCTGATTGTGCCGGCGGGTCGCGTTGGCGCGATCCACTTCCAGTTTGATTTCATTCAAACGATCCAGGTTCTCCCGCAGTTCCGTTTCGATCGCATAGCCGCGCTGGGTGCGCTCGGTTTGTTCTTCTTCCGCCAGCCGCACCGTCTCCGACTGCTGCCGCATCTGCTCGGAAAGCGTGTTGATCTGCAAATCGAGTTGCGTGCTCTCCTGATCGAGCTGGGCAAACTTGCTGGCCAGCACCAGCCGCAGCTTGGCCCGCATTTCCTCGCGCAGTTTGGCATAACGCTCCGCCTTCGACGCTTGTCGCTTCAGCGAATTCATTTGCCGCGTCACTTCGTCGAAAATATCGTTCACCCGAGCGAGATTCTGTTTGGCGTCTTCCAGCCGCGCTTCCGCAAGCCGCTTCTTGGTCTTGAACTTGGTAATGCCGGCGGCTTCTTCAATAATGGCGCGCCGGTCGGTCGGACGGCTGCTCAGAATCTGCCCAATGCGTCCCTGCTCAATCAGCGCATAAGACTCCGGACCAAGCCCGGTGCCCATAAATAATTCCTGAATGTCGCGCAGCCGGCACAGCTTTCCGTTCAGCAGGTACTCGCTGTCGCCCGACCGAAACAGCCGCCGCGTGACCACGATTTCTCCTGCATGAAACTGCTGCTGAAATTTCCGCCGCCGGATTTTCAGAACCACGTGCGGATCGGCAGGATTCGCGTGGGGACGGCCGCCCTCGGCCGTCCGGTTTTCGTCAGAATTGTGCACCGAATCGCCGGAACTCTGCCCGGCGGAGAGATTTTGGGTGGCGCAGCGCTTTAGCGCTGCGGAATCATCGCCACAATCAAGCTGGGCTTCAGCCCCTGAGGTAGGCGCCGCCTCAACTTCCTCCACCCTCCCCGGCTGCGCTTCTTCAGTCAACCGCTCCGTTTCTTCCGCGGCTTCGGCGCGGATGACGGCCTCATCCCAATCCTCCGCTGGTAATTCCTTGATCTCCACCTCGGTCGGCTCATTGGCATCCGCCCCGTCATAGACTTCAGGATCGATCAGTGAGAGCGACACCTCCGCCATGCCAGTCGGCTTGCGGTCGTTCGTGCCGGAGAAAATGACGTCTTCCATGCGCGACCCGCGCAGCGTCTTGGCCGACTGCTCACCCAGCACCCACGAGATGGCGTCCGCGATATTCGACTTGCCGCACCCGTTAGGGCCGATGATGGCCGCCACTCCGTCCCCATGAAACTTGAGTTCGGTGCGGTCGCAAAACGATTTGAACCCGAGAATCTGTAGCCGTTTCAGTTTGAGCAATGAAGAACTCCTGTGAGCCGTTTCCTGTAGCGCCGGCGTCTCGCCGGCTGTCGTGGCGGCGTCCCGCCGCCATTGCCGATTCCCATGAGCATCGCCGTCAGCGGAGGAATTCTAACCCCGTTTACCAACGAGGTTCCTCTTTCGGTAGCTCCGGCCAACGCCCCCCAAGGCTGGGTCGGGGTGAGCACAAGTTAGAGCTACTGTAACGGCGAAATTGCGCCGGGGTCAAGCAAGAAAACACTATATCTGGTATGGCCCTAAGCGCAACCCCGTCAGATTGCACACACAATGCAGCATCTGTGCATTTCATGGGTGTGGAAAGGAAAAGGAAGGAAGAATCGCGAGAGCAAGATAAGCCTAGCGCAGCCAGATAATGGAAGCAATGGAAGAATCGTGTGGAGAACGATGTGGGGCGGGCGCCCCCGCCCGCCCTGGATTAGCGAGAATCACGTGGGGACGGCCGCCTCGGCCGTCCGGTTTTGGCGAGCACTCCCTCAGCAGCAACCACCCGGCCCCCGAGCCCCCAAAATCTCAGCTATCATCCAAATTTATGGACAGCCCCATCGAACAATCCCGCCGCTTGCAAGAGCGCTACGCCAGCTTCACGGATGACGAACTTCTAGCCCTCGCCGAAGATGCCGGCGACCTGACCGAGGTCGCCCGCCAGGCCCTGCAATCCGAAATCGCCACTCGCGGTTTGCAAGTTCCGTTGAGCGAAACTCGCGTGGGGACGGCCGCCTCGGCCGTCCAGTCTTCGCCAAACTCCAAGCCTGACGAAGACAGCGTCGATCTTGTGTCTGTTTGGCGAGCATGGGATCGCGATGAACTCCGGCAGGTCATGGACGCCTTGCTCGTGGCTCGAGTTACAGCCGTCTTCGGTCCGGACTACCTCTCTGAGGCAGACGCTTTCGCCGGCTCTTTCGACCACGGCGTCGACGTGAGTGTGAGCGAATGGGACCGGCAACGTGCTTCGAGCGTCCTCGCCGCAAAAATGCCTCAACCGAACGATGATAGCGACACGAGCCATTTGCCCCGCTGCCCCAAGTGCCATTCCGAAGACATCGTCTTTCAGGGACTCGACGACAAGAACGCCCCCGAGGGCTTCGCCACCTCAAAGTTCAATTTGAGCTGCGACAGCTGCGGCTATCAGTGGAAGGATGATGGCGTAGAGGAAGAGGCGTGAACCGCACAACCCCGCGGCCGGTAAACCAAATAAGCCGAATTTGCAGCTTTGTTTCCAACGGTTCCGAAGTATAAGGCCTAGATGGGGCTTCATCACATCATTTTCTTGATGCTGGGCAACGGCGTTTGGGATAGGTATTCTCGTCGCCTCCGACGATTCCACCTGACCCATGTACATCCAAAATCCCCAGCCCAAGCGGAGCTTGGACGGGACACCCTCGATCATTACCCGCGGTGCGCCGCCAAACCCACCCCCTAATCTGTGTCACTTATTGTCATTTTATGACAATAAGTGACACAGCCGGGCTGCCTGGCGGCTAATTATATGTCTCGCCATCTCATTCTAAACACAGCACTTCATACGTTACCGTGGGGACGCAATTGTAAGTACAGATGTTCCCGTTGGAACGTTAAGAATACCGCCTACTTGCCGCCCAGCTTCTCGAAAAATGTGCAGATGGACTCGATCCCGTAATGGAAGTTGGGGATGTGGAACTTTTCGTTGGGGGCGTGCAGGTTGTCGTCGGGCAGTCCGAAGCCCATCATCACCGATGGAATTTTCAGCACGTCCTGAAAATCGGTGACGATAGGAATCGAGCCGCCGGAGCGGATGAAGACTGTCGGCTTGCGAAAGACATCGTGCAAGGCTTCGGTGGCGGCTTTGATGTATGGGTTGTCGGTGCCGACCACGCAGGCGGGGCCTTTGCTCCACACTTTAATGCTGGTTTGAATTCCTTTGGGCGTGAGCTTCTTCACGTACGCCTTGAACTTTTTGAGCACGTCGTCGGCGTCCTGGTTGGGAACCAGGCGCATGGAAACTTTGGCAGCGGCTTTGGCCGGGATCACAGTCTTCGCGCCGGGAGCGGTGAAGCCGCCGGGCATGCCATGGACTTCGAGCGTAGGCCGCGCCCAGGTGCGATAGAGCACGGAGTATCCCGGCTCGCCGGTGAGCACGGTCGAGCCCACTTCGGTTTTGCGATAGTGCTCTTCATTGAAGGGCAGGCGCTTCCAGGCTTTCAGTTCATCTTTGCTTGGAGCCTTCACGCCTTTGTAGAAGCCGGGGATCAGGATTTTTCCTTTGGCGTCTTTCAACTTGCTGATGATTTCGATGAGCGCGAAAAAAGGATTGGGCGCCGCGCCGCCGTAGACGCCGGAATGCAGATCGGTTTTGGGACCAACCGCTTCGATTTCGGTGTAAACCAGGCCGCGCAGGCCGACACACAGTGTGGGCAGGCCGGCGGCAAAAAGTTCGGTGTCGCACACCAGAGCGAAATCGGCCTTCAGGCGCGCCTTTTGCTTGAGCACGTATTCGGTGATGGCTTCGCCGCCGACTTCCTCCTCGCCTTCGAACAGAATCTTCACATTGATGGGCAGCTTGCCGGCGCCGCCCTGCATGAGCGATTCGAGGGCTTTGACTTCCATCCAGAGCTGGCCTTTGTCGTCCACCGCGCCGCGAGCGTACAGGTTGTTGTTGCGCTCGGTCGGCTCGAAGGGCGGCGAGATCCATTCGTTCAGCGGGTCGGGCGGCTGCACGTCGTAGTGCGCGTACATCAGCACCGTGGGCTTGCCGGGGGCGTGCAGCCAGTCCGCGTAAACCAGCGGATGTCCCTTGGTGGGGATGACTTCGACATTCTCCAGGCCAATGCGGCGGAGGTCGCTGGCGACGAAATCGGCGGCGCGCTGCACGTCGGATTTGTGCTCGTCAAGCGTGCTGATGCTGGGGATGCGCAGCAGATCTTTCAACTCGTTGAGGAAGCGCTGCTGGTTGCCGCGGGCGTAACTGACAGCGGGGGAAGCCATGGTGTGTGCCTTTCGTGGGCGATGGCTGGGTCGAAAACGCTTCAGTATATAACGCGGGACGGCGTCTCCATTCGGCAGTTGTCATTCCGAGCGTGGCGAGGAATCCGCTTTTTCGCGAGGAGGCAGGCACACAGCAGATTCCTCGTCGCTGCGCTCCTTGGAATGACAACTCCCTTAAGTGACGACTCTTAACCGGCAACGATCACGGTGTAGGTCAAATCGCCGGAACGATAGGCGTCGAGGATGATGTCGATGCCTTCGATGAATTCGCGAGCGGCACGGGGAAGAAGTTTTATTGCGGATGCCGCGGTGCCCGCGGTCTTTTGGCACACTTCCCAGGTGTGGATGACTTGAGAGGTCAGGTCCTCGCAGAGATTGACTTGCATTCCGGCGGACTCGATGGCAGACCGGTACTGAGCTGCCGTCCACATTTCGGGGCACAAGAAGGCGCGAGCAACCTCGCGGACGCGCTGGCTTTCCATGGAGCCAGTCCATGCGGCCAGCAGGAGTTGGCCGGAGGGCCGCAGCATCTGCCTTACGTTCTGAAAGAATGTGCCCTTGGCGCCGAAGTGTTCAGAGGATTCCATGACCCAGACGAGATCGGCCGCTGAAGACGGGAATGGGAACTTGTCGGCGTCGTCTACGAGGAACGTCAGGCGGTCACCAAGGCCCGCGGCCGCTGCATTCTCGCGGGCGATGCGTGCCTGCTTTGGGCTGAGTGTCAAACCGGTGCCGCGGCAAGCGTGCAGTTGAGCGAGATGTAGCAGCGTTCCGCCATGGCCGCAGCCGACGTCGAAAACTTCCTCGCCGCCGTGCAGGTTGAGCAATTGGATGCAGTGCTCGAGCATCTTGACCTGCGCCTCGGAGGGAGATTCGTTGTCCGTAAATAGACCGTGATGAATATGATCGCCCCAGAAGGTGCGATAGATGAAGGCCAGCGAGTCGTAGTGCTCGCGGATTTGGGCGGCGGTGGCCATCTATTGGTGAAAGCGTTGCGGCGAAAAGGCGGAAAGATTGTAGTCCGGTTTCTCGCCTGCGATGATTTGCGACATAACGTAGGCCGTGACCGGTGCCAGCAGAATACCATCGCGGAAATGTCCCGTGGCCACGAAATAACCGGGGATTCCCGTCGCGCCCAGGATTGGGAGATCGTCGGGCGTTCCGGGGCGCAGGCCGGCCCAGTCTTCGATAATCCTCGCTTGGCTTAGAGCGGGCACGAGGCGGATGGCCGCTTGGTGGAGGCGGTGAATGGTGTTCACATCGGTGCGCTTGTCAAAGCCGGCTTCCTCGAGAGTGGAGCCGATGACGATGCGGCCATCGCCGCGAGGAACCACGTAGACCTCGGGAGCGCGGATCACGTGGTGTAACGCCAGGCTGCCCACCAGTGCGAGCATTTGGCCTTTGACCGGGCGCGTGGGAACTCTGAGCGGGGCAACATTCCCGGCCCAAGCGCCGGCGCAATTCACTACGATTCGAGCGCCGTAGCTGGACTTATCGGTGTGAATGCCGGATACGCGTCCATTCTCGATGCAAACTTCTTTCACGGTTGTACCGGATGAAACATCGACCTGGCGATGCTTTGCCGCCTTCAGCGTGGCCGCTGCCAAAGCCCGCGGGTCGACGCTGCGCTCGCGCAAGAATAGGGCTGGGCGCTCGGTTGGAGCCAAGGCTGGCTCCAGGTCCGCGAGAGCCGCGGCGTCTAGGTTGGTTCCGGGCATTGGCGCGGGTGCTTGCGGCGGGAAAAGCACGGTGCCGTTGTCGCGCAGCCCCGTGTCTATGGCGGACTCATCTTCAAGCTCGTGGACAAATTCGGGATACATGCGCGCGCTGGCCGTGGCCAGGGGGTGAAGCGCGCGCGGGAGTTCGAGCGGGCAATCGGCCAACATACCGGCAGCGGCGTGGGAGGCTTCGCGCGCGGGCTCGCCCCGTTCCACCACCAGCACCTGCATGCCTCGTTTGCGCAGGGCGATCGCGAGCGTGAGGCCAATGATGCCGCCGCCGATGATGATGACGTCCCAGGATTTCACGAGAGCATTGTAGAAGATGATGGCGGCTCGCCGATTGTCCTGGAGGCCTAGCGAGAAAGCTGGTGGTTCCTTGGATAGGGAAAGCAGATTCCTCGCTTCGCTCGGAATGACAATTCTGAAAGAGGCGTTACTTTCAGGCGAACACTTCTGGGTACGGCGGGGGCTGGGCGCCGGCACTTATAATCCGCGCAGGCGGCTGCGGCTCACCGTTTCCTGAACATGATGGCGAAATCGGCGGCGAAATCGAGTTCTCTGGCGAGCGCCGGGTTGTGGGTCTACAATCCGTGGCTCGATCTGCTGGTGGGCTGTGGAGCGTGGTCAGCGCCGCTGCTGCTGTTTGCCTATTTTGCGGATACGAAAGCGATTGCCTGGTCGGCCGCGTTTTACGGGCTGGCGCTTTTCTTCAACTATCCGCACTACATGGCGACGATTTACCGCGCCTACCACACCTCGGAGGATTTTCAGAAATACCGCATTTTCACGGTGCATATTACCGGGCTCATCTTGATGACCTTGGTGGTATCCCACTTCTGGTACCGTGCGTTGCCGTGGATATTCACGCTCTATCTCACGTGGAGTCCGTGGCATTACAGCGGGCAGAATTACGGCTTGTTCATGATGTTCGCGCGGCGGGCCGGCGCCAAGCCGTCGCCGGATGAACGCCGAGTGTTGTACTCGCTTTTCTTGATCTCCTACATCATTCTGATTCTCAGTTTCCACACCGGGCCATCGACCGATCCGCTTTTTGTTTCGCTGGGGATTCCCGCAAAGCTGAGTTTGTGGCTGGTGCTGACGCTGGCGGGAGCGTACGTCATTCTCTCGGCGTTCGGCTTGTCGAGTCTGGCGCGGCAAGTGGGCTGGCGCAGACTGTTTCCGTCCCTGACTTTGTTCTCCACGCAATTCTTGTGGTTCCTGCTGCCGACGGCAATTGCGCTGGCCAAAGGGCTCCAGATTACCCAGAGCCGCTACAGCAATGGGGTGCTGGCGGTCATGCACTCGGCGCAGTATCTTTGGATTACGAGTTACTACGCGCGGCGCGAGGCGAAGGCGGAGGGCCAAGGGGCCTGGCGGCCATTCGCCTACTTCGGCGTGCTGGTTGTGGGCGGCGTTGCGCTGTTCATTCCCGGGCCGTGGCTAGCCAGCCGGCTGTTTCACTACGATTTCACGGCCAGTTTTCTGCTCTTCACGGCACTGGTAAATATTCATCATTTTATTTTGGATGGCGCGATTTGGAAGCTGCGCGACGGACGAATCGCCGCTCTGCTGCTGAATTCGAAGGAGAAGCTGTCCAGTGCGACTACCGAAGCCGGCGGTCGGCTGGCGGCGGGGGCGCGTTGGCTGGCTTCAGATTCTCCTGGGTCGCGCCGGTTGCGAGTGGGCGCGGCTTTGCTCTTGTTGACGTGGGGGACTCTCGACCAGGTTCGCTATTACCTGGGACTTCATCTAGACGATCTGGCCGACTTGCAGCGTGCGGCAACCATGGACGCCTATGACAGCTCATTGCAGACGCGTTTGGGCCGCAAGGCGTTTGAAAACGGGGATACGCAACAAGCGGTCGACGCTTGGCAGCAAGCGGTCCGCGCCAACCCCGCCAACCCGGCGCCGCGCAACGCTTTGCTGCGATATCTGACGGGGCAAAAGCGATTTGAGGAAGCCTACGCTCTGACCACCAGCAGTCTGCGGTATGCGCCGCGAGACGTTGATCTTCTGGTGAACCATGGCGTTCTCGCCAAGCAACTCGGCCATTTCGAGCAAGCGGTGGCAGATTGGCAGAGGGCGATTTCGTTGGATCCGAAGCAGCCATTGGCTCAACTTTACCTGGCTAGCGAGCTCGACCGGGAGGGAAAGCTGGAAGCAGCAATACCCCGCTACCTGAATTTTCTCGAATTGACGGCCAAAACAGACCCGCAGGACCGTCCCGCGGCCGGTAATGTGATTGCGGTTGCGCTGCGCCTGGCGCAATGCCAGGAAAAGATAGGCCGTCCCACGGATGCGGAAAAATCCTACGAACTGGCGCGGAGTATTGCGGCGCAAACCGGCGAGAAACGGTTGGAGAGCCTGGCCAGCATTGCGGAAGCGGGGCTCGAGGCCGAACAGAAAAGAATTCCTGACGCCTTGCGTTTGTATCAGGGCGCCCTCAGTCTCGACCGCACCACGGACGACCGCCGCAGCGAGGCCGACGACTGGTACAGCTACGCTCTGTTCTTGCGGGACGGCGGCTTTGCGCCGCGCCTGGTCTACGCTTGTCTGGTGAGGTCGGAATTCCTTTTGCAATCATTCAAGGATGCGCCGGAACTTAAAGACGTTGCGCTGGCTCGCGGCGAAGCGGAAAGCAAGCTCGCGGTCCAGTCCGATATGCTGCGGCGAGATCCGCAGCCGGCGTTAGAAGAAGCTCTCAACCTCACCGTGCAATAGTCAGAGCTTGCCGAGAAAGTCTACGATCTCGGGCTCGCTCCAATCCACCGCGCTGATAAATTTGCGGCGCATGACCCCATTGCGATCGATGACGTAGCTCTCCGGGATTTTCTCGGTTCCATACAGGCGGCTGCTTGTCTGCCCAGGATCGCGCACGGTGAGGAAGTCAATACGGTGGGCGGTCAGGAATTGATGATAGGCGTCGCTGTCTTCGTCCCAGCTGACCCCCAGGACCACGACGCCTTTGTCCTTGAAGCGATCCTGCAACTGCACGAGCGAAGGAGTCTCCTCAACACATGGCGGGCACCAACTGGCCCAGAAATTGAGCACCACCACCTTGCCCCGAAGCTGGCTGAGCGTAACGGTGCGGTCGGAATCCCGCACTGTGAAGTCGGGAGCAACGGTGCCAATGCGGGGCGGCCGCGTGCCGCTGTAGCAGCCTGCCAGCAAAATGGTAGGGAGCACTATAAGAAAGCAAGCACGGAGCACCCGCATATAATACCCAATTCATCATGCGGGCAGAAAGTTGCGCGGATCCGCGATTGCCAAGGAAGCAATTCTTACCCCGAATTGACCCGGGCTGCGCCAAAGTGGAATCAAAGCCAATGCGGGTTCGCTTCATTACTTCCACTCCGTTGAACGTCGAGCGGGGAAGCGGGACCTTTGTCGGCATTACCACGCTGGCCGATTCACTGCGGTCGCTGGGCGTTGAAGTGGAGGTCGTGACTCCGACGTGGTCGATGTGGCCTTACACTTTGGAGCGGCTGGTTTTCAACGAGACCCTGCGTTACCGCTATCTCGCGGGCTGCGATGTCACCGTGGGGTTTGATATGGACGGGTATACGCAAGCTGGGACGGGCCGCGGCGTGCATATTGCGGCGATCAAGGGGGTGATTGCCGATGAGGCTCGTTTCGAATCGGGCATTACCAAGGCTACGATGCGGATACAGGCCGCTTGCGAGAAACGCCATGTCAATCGCGCCGATCTGGTCATCACCACCAGCCAATATTCCAGCGAGCGAGTGCGGGAGCTTTACGAAACGCCGAATGCCCCGCACGTGGTTCCTGAATTGATCGATCTTCTTGCATGGAAGAAGTTGTCGCTGGAGAACTGCTCTGTCGCGCCGGCGGGGAAATTTATTGTGCTTTCGGTTTGCCGTTTCTATCCGCGCAAGCGCTTGCCGATTTTGCTGGGGGCCGCGGAACGACTGCAATCAAAGATTGCGGGTTTCGAGTTACGCCTTGTGGGAGATGGACCGGAGATGCCCCGGTTGAAATCGATTTGCCGCGAGCGGCGATTGCAAGGGACGGTGACCTTTCTCGGAAATGTGTCGCAAGCCGGCCTGGCGCGCGAGTATAGCCAGTGCCATGTGTTTTGTTTGCCCAGCATTCAGGAGGGGTTCGGAGTGGTTTTTCTTGAAGCGATGGCCCACGGCAAGCCCATTGTGGCGGCACGAGCAGGAGCGGCGCCGGAGGTAGTGCGGCATGGCTTGTTGGCGGAGCCCGACAACGAAGAAGCGTTAGCCGATGCGCTCGAACGCTTGTATCGGGAGCCGGAGCTGCGGGAACGATTGGGATATGCCGGCCAGGAATTTGTTTCGAATTTCGAGGCGCCGCTGGTAGCCCGGCGATTCCTGCAAGAGATGCGAGGGGCGATCGAGGTCCAGAGACGCTGATACCGGCTGCGGCCAGAAGCGCGATTTAAGGTCCGTCCGGTAAGATAAAGGGTTGCGGTTTCCGACAAGAGAATGACTATGGTGTATCTGACGCGCAAAGCCGAATTCTCCGCTTCGCACTATTACGACAATCCGAGTTTCAGCCCGGAAGAGAACCGGCAACTTTTTGGGAAGTGCAACAATCCCAACGGGCACGGGCACAACTACACGCTGGAAGTTACGGTGAAAGGGGAGGTGGACACGCGTTCGGGCTTCGTTGTGGATCTGAAGCAATTGAAGGAGATTCTGCAGCGCGAAGTGCTGGACGCGCTGGATCATCGCTTTCTGAACAAAGAGGTGCCAGAATTTTTCACGCTGATTCCGACGACGGAAAATTTGGCCATCTCCATCTGGCAGCGGCTGGCGCCAAAACTGCAGAAAGCGCAACTTCACCGGGTGCGCGTGTATGAGACGCCCGACCTCTTCGTCGATTACTACGGGGAAGCATGAAAGCGCACCTAACGCGGCGTTATAGGTTCTCCGCTTCGCATCGCTTGCATAGCGATGCCATGGCGGACGAGGAGAACGCCGCCACTTACGGCAAATGCAACAACCCGCATGGCCATGGGCACAACTACGCATTGGAAGTCACGGTGAGCGGGCCGGTGGACGAACGCAGTGGCATGGTGTGCAATTTGGTCGATCTGGATGGTTTTGTGCGCCGCGAAATCATCGAGCGCTTTGATCTGCAGAATTTGAACATGCTGCCAGAGTTCGCACGGATGGTTCCGACAACCGAGAACCTGTGTGCGGTGATCCACGATATTTTGCAGCGCGGATTCACTCTGGCTCATCTGGAAAAAGTGCGCATGGAAGAGACCATGATGAATTCGTTCGAATATGCGGGTGGGGCGGAGTTGCGGAGATAGGAATGGACATGAAGTCAGGAGGAAAGTTGGCAGACCGGGTTGAGGCCAGCACGCTGACCAGCGCGAGCTTCGAGGAACTAGCGCGCGAGCTGATTGTGCGGTTGGGGGAAGATCCCGCGCGGGAAGGACTGGTGCGCACGCCCGAGCGCATGCGCCGCGCCTACGAGTTTCTTCTGAAAGGTTATAAGGAAGACGCCGAGACCATGCTGAAAGAGGCATTGTTCACGGTGACCTATGACGAAATGGTGATCGTGAAGGACATTGAGATGTTCAGCCTGTGCGAGCATCATATGCTGCCGTTCTTCGGCAAGGTGCATGTCGCCTACATTCCCAACGGCAAGGTCATTGGCTTGAGCAAGATTCCGCGGCTGATCGAGATTTTCGCCCGCCGCTTGCAGATCCAAGAACGGTTGACCACGCAGATTGCGGAGACCATCCAGGCGGCGATTCAGCCGCAAGGAGTTGGCGTGGTGATTGAAGCACGGCATCTGTGCATGATGATGCGCGGGGTGGAAAAGCAGCACTCCGCCGCCGTGACTTCGTCGATGCTGGGGTCGTTTCGTAACGAAGAAGAAACGCGGACGGAATTTCTGTCGCTCATTCGCAACCGACCCAATGGTATGTAGCCCGCTCGAATTCAGGGCGCGGCATAGCGATAGTGCCGCGGCCGTTCGGGAAAGATCTTGATCATGACGATTCCCGCGATGAACCCTCCCACGTGTGCCCAGAAAGCAATCCCGCCGCTGGAGTTTCCTGCATAGGCAAGCGAAGTCGCCGCCCCGCTCAGAAACTGAATTACAAACCAATAGCCCAGCACGATCCACGCAGGGATATGGATGAAAAAAACGAAGAACCAGGTCAGCACGCGCGCGCGCGGATATAGAACGAAATAAGCGCCCAGCACGCCGGCAATGGCGCCGCTTGCGCCGATGGTCGGCACCACCGAGTTTGGCGTGAGTAGGACCTGCGCGAGGGCAGCCGCTACGCCGCTGAGCAAATAAAACAGCAGATAGTTGAAGTGGCCGAGGTAGTCCTCGACATTGTCGCCGAAAATCCACAAGAACCACATATTGCCGATCACGTGCAGCCAGGAACCGTGCAGGAACATAGAAGTGAAGATCGTCAATACCACCGCAACGGGATCCAAATGGCGGGTTCCGGTAACGAGCGCGGTGAGGTGCGCGGGAACCACTCCCAGGTGAAGTAGCAGGCGCTGCAGGCTGCGCGGATCGAGCGTGGCTTCGAAAAGGTAGATGAGCAGATTCAGCCCGATGAGGAAATAGTTCAAGTAGGGAGTGCTGAAACGGTGTTGGTCGTCGCGAAGGGGGATCATGCGAGATAGTAATCTGTTAGTTTGGTAACCGGACCGCCGACGACTTAAGGATCTCGGTTCCCAATGAATGGCGTTTTGATCGTCGACAAACCCGCCGGCCCGACCTCCCACGACGTGGTTGACCGGGTTCGCAAGATTTTACAACAAGGATCCGTCGGCCATTTGGGAACGCTGGACCCATCGGCGACCGGTGTGTTGCCCCTGGTGATCGGCAATCTGACGCGGCTGGCGCAATTTTACCTTTCCGCGGAAAAGACCTATGAAGGGGTGATTCGCTTCGGTTTTGCCACCGACACCTACGACGCCGAAGGCGAGCCCAGCGGTCCGGCGCAGAAGGTTACGCTGACGCTGGCGCAGGTGAGGGAAATGGCTTCCCGGTTCTGCGGCGTGATTGAGCAAATGCCGCCGCCATTCTCTGCCAAGAAGATTCAGGGAGTGCCGGCTTACAAGCTGGCGAGAAAACGTGCGCCGGTTTTGTTGCAGCCGGTTCAAGTGGAGATTAGGGAACTGGAAATTCTGCAAGTGGAGGGCGAGCGGGCGACCTTTCGGGCTCGGGTTGCTTCCGGAACCTATATGCGTTCGGTGGCACACGACATGGGTCAGCGCATGGGTTGCGGGGCGCATTTGGAATCCCTGCGGCGAACCGCTGCCGGCGAATTTGAGATCAGCGATGCGCACGGGCTAGAGGAGATTGCGCAGGCGGCAAAACGCGGAGAAATCTCGGGGGTATTCCTGCATCCGCGCAAGCTCTTGCCGCAGTTTCCCTCGGTAACCGCCAGTGAAGAGGCCGCCGCGCATATTCGCAATGGGCGCGCGGTAAACCTGCCGGAATTTTCGGGGGCGAAGCTGGTGAAGGTCTTTTACGGGCAAAGCGAACTCATTGCCATCGCGTCCCGAGTGGCGGGAACGCTGTTTCAGCCGAAGATTGTGCTGGCCGCCGAGCCGGTTTCCCAACTCCCGAACGGCCAGCACATGTAAACCCGCAGGAATTCTACGGAAGCATGGGCGAGCAGCAGGGCGTCTGCACCGGCTTCGGCTCCATCAGTTCCACGCGGGTGAGGTTGGGATCGTACAGATTGAGCTGCCATTTTCCATCGCGCCCGATCTTCGGTTTGGCCGGATTCATTCCGCGTGAGACCACAGTGTCGTAACCGGCTTGCGTGCTGGGCACGCCCAACGCGAAGTGGTTCATAACGCCCAAGGTGTGCACGCTCTCGTCGTTCAAATTCATCATGTATTCGAGCCAGTCGGTGCCGTCAGGCACGCGCATGTCAATCCAATCGGCGCGAGTGTCGGTCATTCCCCCCTGCCAGAAGAACTTAAAGCCGAGAATGTCCTTGAAGAAGTGATCTTCGGCGGCTCGGTCCTTGACCACAAAACCCACGTGAATAATGTGCGTTGAGATGCGCGTGTCCGGAAGAAACTTGCCGAAGTTCTTGCTGTGCAGCGAACCGGGCAGGTACTGGACGAATTCAATTTCGTGATTTTCCGGATCGTGAACCACAAAGCTGAGATTCCCGTCCAGGCCGGTGTTCACCTTTTCCGGCACAGTGACGCCTTGGCTGGCGAGGTAGTCGCGCAGCTGCTTCGCATCCGTGGTCTCGAAGCAAATGTGGTTCAGCCGCAGTTGGTCGGGGGCCTTAAGCTCGGGGAAAATTTCGACGTATTGGTGATCGTTGACCTTGAAGTAGGTCCACATGAGCGTGCCGTCGGGTTTGTTCTGAGTAAAAGGCTCCTGGAACCCCAGAATGCCGGTGTAGAACTTGCGAGCCGCTGCCATGTCGTCGGTGTTGAGTGCGATATGGGCGACGCCGACGATAGGCGGCCGGGTGGCGGCCTTGGCTGCATCCGCCGCGCTAAGGGCCGAGGGTTGAAGCAAAATTCCTGCGAGCAGGAAAGCAAGAAGAAAACTGTAGGCAAGTTTCATGCCCGCATAGTGAGGCGCTGACGGCGGAATGTCAAGCGCAGCGGGGAATATCGCGGACGATCCCGGCGCTCATTTGGGAGCGTTTTCACTCCAGGGATTCATGCCGGCGGCATGAATATCGATAGTCACCGACTGGCTGACATGCAAGAAAAAGTTGCTGGGATTCTTGATTCCCCACTTCACGTACGGAATATCGAAGTGCGCGGCCGCGGTCCAGTGGTCGGGGGCCATTTCGACTTGAACCGGAAACGAGATTTGATGATCCGTGCCGTGAACCTTGAAGATCCCATGCACCTGGAGCGTTGACGTACCGTGGGGCGCGAGTTGGCCCTCCACTCTGTCGGGGCGGAAGGTGATTTCGGGATATTTCGCGCTCTCGATGATTTCGCGGTGCATGCGGTTATCGCGGCCGTCATTGCCGCTGTGCCCGCTGCTGGCGTCGGCGACGATTTCGCCGGTTACCGCGCCCGTCGCCGGATCGTAGTGAACCTGGCCGCGCTTGAGGTTGAAGGTTCCGTGAACCGTATGAAAGGTGGCGTCTAAAGTGAACTCGACGGTGGTCTGCGCCGGAGCGAAGTTCAGCACGATTTGTGATTGCGCGTGCGCAGCCAGTGCGCCGCATGAGAGACAGAAAGCAAGGACAAGATGTCTTGCTCTGAATAAGGTATTTGGCTGGTTTCTATCGGTTGTTGCGCATGTGACCATTGGGGATAGGCTATAGTCATCGCGTGGCGGCGGTGTCACAAGCTGGTAATTTTATTGGCGCAGCAAACGTATGAAGTCGTGGAAAAAGATCATCCTGGCGAAGATCGTAGCAGCGCTGGCCGTGCTCGCCGCGGCGATCTACGGCGGTGACTATATCGTTCTCCGCGTGCGGATTGCGAAGAATTGGAATGCCTTCGGCACGGTGGAAGTTGACCGCTACTATTCCGTTGCCGAAAAAAACAATCGCATGGAGTTTATCCCCATCGGCACGCAACCGGAAACCTGCGTGCACTCGCTTTTTCCTCACATGGGCGATGAGCCCTGCTGGTACCTGGTGAATCACGCGGAGAAGCAGATCAATATCTGATTCTTGGGCTGGGCGCCAAGCCTCTTCGGTGGGAACAATCGTTCGGAGATTCCGCGAGTTCTCCAGATTGCGCCATCAGTTCGACGGACGTGGGTCTGACATGGGTTCTCCACGTTTTCCAGCCACGCGGTCGAAGAGAAGCAATATCAAGCCCAGAAGAGCGCCGAAAACCGTGATGGCATCAACCCAATTAAGTTGATGCTTCAAAATCAAGCTTCGCCAACCATGCACGCCGTGACCTTGCAGGATTTGAATGGTTAGAGCCAGGTATGGCCAGATGGACCAGCGTGGCCGCCATAAGAACAGTGAGGCGGCCAGGATGTTGACAATCACGAACGTGATGTGCCGAAGCTGGGGGTACGTGGGCGAGTATGCCATTCTGGCGAAAGCAGGAACGGCAAGCGCCGCGAGGTGGTATAAAGCAGCCACCATAAAACCTGCGGCCATAAGCCGAAACAAGACCCTGGACGCTGTCACTTGACCCACGCGGTCAGTATACCGGCTCTCCCGGTACGAAGAGGGCCACATTAAGTCGATGGAATCAAAGAGCGAAGTTTCTGGCGGAGAGGGGGGGATTCGAACCCCCGATACCCGTTAAGGTATGTCCGCTTTCGAGGCGGATCGTTTCAACCGC